>OBIA01000324.1_pt1 | contig 33818 bp, 33 predicted proteins | sample 1519911 | NCBI WGS metagenome assembly OBIA01 (sample SAMN04209236, study PRJEB22552) | human gut metagenome | biome: gut; material: feces | host: Homo sapiens | place: USA: Oklahoma | reverse complement strand
TATATTTTCCATCCTTATATACGTTATATATATAATTATTATATAGTACATATAAGTGCCTGAAGCATATCAATTGCTTCCGCCGAGCGCACTTCCCCCACGATGATCCTGTCCGGTCTCATACGAAGTGCCGACTTGATCAGATCCCTGATGGTAACTTCTCCTGTCCCTTCTACATTAGCATTTCTTGCTTCCAGTCTTACCAGATTCTTTACATTTTGAATCTGAAGTTCTGCGTTGTCTTCGATCGTTATGATGCGTTCATTTTTGGGTATATATTGCGATAGTGCATTCAAGAAAGTGGTTTTCCCGGATCCGGTTCCACCACTGATGAATATATTGTATCCGGCGGCTACTAATAAAGCCAGAAAACCCGATACTTCTGAATTGATTGACTGCCATTCCATCAGTTTTTTCATTGTAATTGCTTCTTTTGCAAATTTTCGAATTGTAACGATCGGCCCATTTAATGCGACCGGCGGAAGTACGACATTGACTCTCGATCCGTCTGCCAGTCTGGCATCTGCAATCGGCGATGCCTCATTTACCAGTCTGTTGGATCCTGCCACGATCTGCTGGATCACATCCTCCAGTTTGTCTCTGGATAAGAATCTTTTGTCTGACTGGATGATCCTTCCTGCTTTTTCAATAAATATATTCTGCGTCCCGTTGATCATGATCTCTGTGATCTGTTCGTCTTCCAGAAATTCCTGCAGCAGATCCAGTTTCCGGAATGCATTGAAAAGTTCCTTTCCAAGCATTGTTTTCTGATCCAACGGCAGATATTCTTCCTGCGAAGCTTCCTGAAGTACTTCATAGATCAACTCTGTCAGTTCTTCGTCCTCCATGTCCCTTGTCATATCCAGTCTGGATAATATCCTTGCATGGAGCTGCTCTGCTTCTATCATTTTCCTCATCCTTCCAGCTCTTTCTTTACCATCTTCTGCTTTACATCGTCATAACCCATCAGATGTAATTCTTCTTCAAACTGGAATAATTTTGCCTGCGCCACCTCCTCTTTTATGACTGCCACATGTATCTCCGTACACATCCTCAAGAGCTCATATACTCCACGGATCCCTTCATCGATATCCAGTATCAGGACTTCATATATGCTCTGTTCTGCAATCTGTTCCACAAACCCTGTCCACTCTTCGATCTCCACTGCCTTCAGATCTTCCGACATCCGCATAGGCAGAAGATAGTCAAGCGGTCCCATATGTTTTACCATACCTGCCAGAGCTGCTCTTAAGTGTTTCTTCTCCTGTCTGGAATAATAAAGTGCATCCGCTACCGTCTGTCCGGCATCCGGAAAATGTCCCCCGATCCCTCCATATACTTCAAGATTCAGGTACAATACATTGTACGTCCTTGCCAGTTCTTTTCCCAGCTTTAATGCATACCCGGTCTTCTTACTCCGGTGCACCGGGGAAAAGATTCCGATAATCCTGACATTCTGCTTTTTCGCTGTCCTAAGGAAAAATCTTTCCGGTTCCCCGGACTGCGTACACTGTTCGATCACCGCTCCCATAATGGCCTCTCCGGACTGGTACTTATTGATAAGTTTCTCATTTGTCTCATGTGCTGCATTTTCCGACTGTGCCAGAACGAACACATTCCCGGCCTTTATCTTCTTCCTGTCTTCTACCGGATAACTGCTTCCGATCAACAGGATATCAACCGGTGATTCCTCCTGCAGTTTTACGGTCTGCTCAACACTGTTACATACCTGTACGCCAAGTGCCAGCTCCTTCGCTTTCATAAAAACTTCCGCAAGGGCCGCAGCGTATCTCACTTCCTGGTCACAAATCACCAGATTTCTGCTTACCACATACTATCCCTCCTTCAACACGTTTACACAAAATCTGAAACGTTTGCCGATACGGCATTGAATACTTCTTGAATTTTTTGAATCTAACAATTAGAACTACAAATCAGATGCAAGCTACTTCGTAACTTGTAGGCTGATTATATACTGGATGATTTGTATTTGTCTATGCCCTTTTTAAAAGTTTTCAATCTTTGTGCAATGTTTACATAATTTGATAAAAAGTTATACCGTAAAGTAGAGCAACCCCAGGAAATCCAAAGGATCCGGATGTCAAAAAAGTAATCGGATTCATCCCGACACAAGCAGAAATTCCCTGTCCGTCAAGAAATTCGTTTACAAAAAATATGATCGCGAACCCAATAATTCCACGAATTAGAAAATTTACAATGATTTTTGTTCCCTTTTTTTTCATATTTTTCTCTTTTTCATTACTCTGTTTTTTTATTATATGATGATCTGTATCTGTCTTATACCTTTCATAATTATCAAAAAGCATCTAAAAAAACAGGCTTGAAAACTTTTTCTTTTTTCAAACCTGTCTCATGATCTCTGATCTGCTTTTTATTTTATAACGAAATCTTGATTTCCCGTTCTGTCCGATGGTATTTATGATAATTCACGCCGGCAGAATCGAACATCTTCATGGAAGCCATTACAGCTGCTGTACCTTCATACTTGTTGCTGTCATAGATAACCTCTTTGATCCCGCTTTGTATGATCGCTTTCGCACATTCGTTACACGGGAACAGAGAGACATACAATTTTGCCCCTTCCAGACTTCCTCCACGGTAATTCAGGATCGCATTCAGCTCACTGTGAACCGTGTATACATATTTTGTCTCTAAAGGATCTTCTCCTTCCCGCGCCCATGGAAACACATCATCCGAGCACCCTGTCGGAAGTCCGTTATATCCCATTGACAGGATCTTGTTATCCTGACTGACGATACAGCATCCTACCTGTGTATTCGGATCTTTGGAACGCATTCCGGAAAGCTTTGCAACGCCCATAAAATACTCATCCCAGCTGATATAATCTGTTCTTTTATCTCCCATATACGTCACCTCGCCACTATTTTGTCCCAAAAATACGGTCTCCTGCATCTCCCAGTCCCGGAACAATATATTTATGCTCATTCAGATGATCATCGAGTGCACCGATATAGATATCTACATCCGGATGTGCTTCCTGCAGACGTTTTACACCTTCCGGAGCTGCAATGATACACATAAAACGCATATGTTTTACACCTTTATCTTTCAGCATCTGAAGTGCTGCCACACAGGACCCGCCTGTTGCAAGCATCGGATCTACGACAAATACTTCTCTTTCGTCACAGTCTGACGGAAGTTTGCAGTAATATTCTACCGGTTCATATGTCTCCGGATCTCTGTAAAGACCGATATGTCCGACCTTGGCAGACGGGATCATATTCAGCATTCCGTCAACCATTCCAAGTCCGGCTCTTAAGATCGGCACTACTGCTAACTTTTTACCGCTTAATTGTTTTCCCACCATCTCGCAGATTGGTGTCTTTATCCTGACATCCTCCAGTTTCAGATCTCTTGTTGCTTCATAACACATTAATGATGCGATCTCCCCAACGATCTCTCTGAATTCTTTTGACCCTACCTCTTCGCTTCTGATGTAGCTGATCTTGTGCTGAATCAACGGGTGATCCATAACCTGTACTTTTGACATGTTTCTCCTCCTTGTTGTGAAATGATTCTATACCAATTTTTCTATATGATGTCCTGCAGCTTTCAGAAGACGGTTCATAATTGCGCTTCCGATTCCTGCAGTATCAAACGACTCACTGTAGATATAATCTACCTGATCGTCATCAAACTCTCTTAAGATCCCGAACAGATTTGCGGCGATGGTTGATTCATCCGCTCTGGTTCCGATGCATTTTACGTCACCGGCCTTATATTCTGCCACAGTCTCTTCCGTTCCGATAATGCCGACTTTATAGCCTGCACGAGACTTTTCTTTTGCACGCTTATTGATCTCTGCCGTCACCTTCTCCAGTGGACCTTCTATAATGGTCAGATCCGCTTTCGGTGCATAATGACGATACTTCATTCCCGGTGCTTTCGGAACCTGCTTGCTGTCCGGTCTGATCAGCGTCCTGTCGATCGTGACTTCTCCGATCACTTCCTCGAACATCTCTTTTGTAATGGCTCCCGGTCTTAAGATCATCGGTGGTTCTACCGTCATATCCAGTATTGTAGATTCTACCCCGATCTCTACTGCCCCGCCGTCTACGATCATGTCTACCCTTCCGGTAAGATCCTCTGCTACATGCTGTGCGGTTGTCGGACTCGGCCGTCCGGAAGTATTCGCGCTCGGTGCCGCAATGTATCCGCCGCCCGCATCGATTACTTCTCTTGCGATCTCATCTACCGGCATCCGGACAGCTACCGTATCCAGCCCTCCGGTGGTTCCGTACGGCACAATATCACTTTTGTTAAATATCATTGTAAGCGGCCCCGGCCAGTATTTTTCAGCAACCTTTACAGCCTTTTCCGGGACTTCGGAAACAATTTTTTCCAGTGCTTTCATATTCGTGATATGAATGATCAAAGGGTTGTCAGACGGTCTTCCTTTTGCGGCATATATCTTCTTAGCCGCATCTTCATTCAATGCATCTGCTCCCAGACCATATACGGTCTCTGTGGGAAATGCAACCAGACCTCCTTCTTTTAAGATCCGTCCTGCTTCTCTTATAATATCTGTATTATTTTGATTTTTATCAATTTTTTCTAATATTGTTTTCATGATTGTTATTATACTACACTCTAGTTTTCCATACAAGCAAGGATTCCTTCTGCGATCGCTTCCGCAAGCTTCTCCTGATACTTTGGACTGACCAGCTTTGCGGCTTCTTCCGGGTTACTTAAGAATCCGCACTCCACAATGATCGTCGGTACTTCCGTCCGTTTCAGAAGATAATAGGTATCATTCGCTTTTGCCTGTCTGGTATTCTCTTCATCTGCCTTCAGCAGTGCTTTCTGCATCACTTCGGCCATTCGCTTTCCCTCTTCCGAATGTGAATAATAGAAGACCTGCGCCCCGTGGATCTGCGCATCCTGATAGCTGTTCTGGTGGATACTGACCGCAGCCTGCGGCATCGTCTTATTGATCCGTTCCACTCTCGCTTTCATATCATGGATTTTTTTATTTCCTGCAGCCGGATCTCCAAGCATTACATCCTTTTCTCTTGTCATGACGACCTTCCATCCCTTTTTCTCCAGTCTCTCTTTTGTCTTTTTTGCAATTTTCAGATTTACATCCTTTTCTTTTGCCTGATTCACACCAATCTTTCCTGGATCCTCTCCGCCGTGTCCGCTGTCCAGAACAATACACGGATTCCTTCCTGTAACCCTTCCGCTTGATACCATTTCCTCCAGATGATTACTCATCATGATAAGTACCGCCAGCAGCAGCAATACTATTGCAAATTCTATTTTTTTCCACAAATAAAAATACCTCCTGCAATTCATATATTCTACTATATGACTGCAAGAGATATTTTATCTGTTATTCTGTTTGATTAATTGACATATTTCTGGATCAGATTCCAGATATCCGAACTCTCCTGTCCAAGAGACCACTCAGCTGTACCTGCAAGCTTATATTTCTTCATGAGTTTGAGCTTTGCTTCGATTGATTTGCTGTCTTCCAGCCAGATCTCATATTTGGATCCGTCTGCTTCCCATGTGGCATAGTTCTGTCCGGCCTTCTTATCCCAGGTCGTATCGACTCCGGCCTGTTTGACGATGGCCTGTGCATTATCCATACCATATGCATCACTCTCTACGGTTGCAGAATACTGTTCTGCATCCGTTCCTTTATCACTCTTCAGTTCTTCTTCCGTCTTCGGAGTCTCTTTCCACAAACGTGTAAAGAACGGAATACCGCTGATAACCTTCTCCGCCGGAACCTCTTTTAACGTCTCTGTGATTCCTTCTTTTACATAATTGTAAGAAGATACCGGACCTGCTTCAGGTGAACCTGCATAATACTCATCATATCCCATGATCACTACATAATCTGCTACAATTCCCTGCTCTTTACGGTCATACTGTGTGTTAAAACTCTTTGGAACATAGTTGTCCACCGACAACACCAGTCCGTTCTGTCTGCATTTTACCGATAATTCACGGATAAATTCAATATAATGTTCTCCGCACTTATCGGAAATCTTTTCGAAGTCTACATTGATGCCATCAACGCCGACACGGAGTGCCTCTGCGATCAGCTGCGTGATCAATGTCTCACGTCTGGATGTATAGCTGAGCAGTTCGTAAGATTCCTTCTCCGAACTGATGCCTCCGTCAAAATCCCTGACGGTCATCCACACTTCCACATTCTGCTTATGTGCGTAACTCACATAATCTGCCGATGCGATAGAGCTGATGTTACCGTTCGTATCTGCCACATGGATCCATGTCGGAGCCAGTGTCGTAAGCCCTTTCGTCTGGGCGATCCTCTGCGCCACCGCATTGTTCGCATCCTGGTTCGTCACATTATGCCATGCCATATTGATCGTGTAATCTTTGCTGATATTAGAATAATCCTGCTCTTCAAACTTTCTGGTAATATTCTTCTTTTCTTCGTTCTTCAGAGTCTTGTTCTTTACATATCCGATCACACCATCTGCTGTGCGTACTTTTTTCCAGTTCTGTTCACTCTCAACGACTGTTACTTCATCTTTTTTCTTAAGTTCTGCCAGCACAGGGCTCTTTACTCCGCCCTGATAACGCACCTGTGTATTCTTTTTCACAGTTGCAACATCCGTTTTTCCCCATTTTGTCCTGATCATAACATGATCCGGATTATTTGACACTTCATAATCAATATTCGTGTACTGCTGGACAAAATCCAATGCAATATATGCTGTGTTTCCTTCTGTTTTTAAAATAACGTAATCTTCGCTTTTCTTTTTTTTGGATATAGAGTAATCCTTACTGCCGACATCTACCGATATCATATCTTCCGGGAGCATATACAACAGAACATTTTCATTCGGATCCCAGTAGAACCGGCTGTTGATATAATCTCTTACAATATTATATGCAACATATACTTTTCCATCTGCCAGTTTTCCTTCTGCCTCCACGACTTTATTATCCACCGTGATACCAACCTGTCCATCCTTTTCTATCCCATAATATTTCTTCATATCATATTGTTCTTTTGATGGGCTGTAACGTTTCCACAAAATGATTCCTGCAATTGCTGCAATGATTAATATGATCAACAGGACAAATCGTATCATGCGTTGTCTTTTTCTTCTCCGCCGCATACGCGCACGCTCCGCCGGAGTTCTCTGTCTTCTTGGCGGATGATTATCTGACGGTCTTCTTCCCTGTGATTTTCCATATGTTCTTCGGTTTTCATATGTGCGGCTACTTCTTCCTCTGTCTTCCATGCTGCACCTCCTACAGGTCACATTATAACAAAACGTAAGATACACGTCATTATATTTCGACATTTTCCTTAAAACTTTCGTCTTAATCTGCGGGGTATTTACATATTTTTCCTGATTAAATTGCTATATTCTGAAACCACAACTCTTTTACATCACCTTTGTCATTGAGCACATAATCTCTCATATATGCCTGATTTTCACACATCGTATGTGCCTGTACAATCTGCATGGGGCTGGCTGGTATTCCATTGATCCTGAGGCTTATATTTTTCTTTTCATAGCCTGTCAGTTCCTGGAACATATTCTTCCATTCGTCATTGTCCCCCATGTTCCTTCCTCCTTTTTACCGGATGATAACTATGAATGTTGCGCATATCTGCAGCGAAGGAGATGCCCGTGATACAATGCTGTTTTTATGCAGCAACAAATTATGTTTCAACTGGAAATAGTCCCCGGCAATTAAATATTTTTCATATTATGTCAAAATTATACTGTGAAATATCTGCCTGAAACGGCTGTGTAATCTGATTTGCTTTTGATAGATCCATCCCACCCGGAACGTGGAATTGAAATATAAATGCCTGGTACGGCGTTCTGTTCCGTCCCCCAAATTAAAATTCAAAAAATTCTCCCTTATTGGTTCTAACAACATAGTTATCAGGGAAAACTATCTTCCAGTAGCGTCATTATATCTGATAAAATTTGAAGAATCAAGTCTTTTTTTATTTTATTATTCCGTTTTGTTTATACTAAATTTATTGAACATCAAACATTTTCTATGATATACTATTTTAGAAGGAAGTGATGATTATGAAGATTGAAAAAATCAGTGACAACCAGATCCGTTGTACTTTGACACGCGCCGATCTAGCTGACCGTCAGTTACAGCTCAGTGAACTGGCATACGGAACCGAAAAAGCAAAATCACTTTTCCGCGATATGATGCAACAGGCAGCCTTCGAATTCGGATTCGAAGCAGAAGACATTCCTCTCATGATAGAGGCAATCCCTTCCGCCGATTCGATCGTGCTGATAATTACAAAAGTCGAGGATCCTGAGGAACTCGATACCAGATTTTCAAAATTTGCACCTTCTTCCATTGCTGATGCCAGGAAAAAGAATACTCCGGGCAAGCTGGAAGGAGCAGAAGGTTTACTCGATCTGCTCGGAAAGGTTCAGGAATCATTTGAAGCACAGGCAGCGAAGTCTGCCCCGGATACCACATCCGCTTCCGGTGATGATACAGAAAAAAAGGATTCCGGTAACAATATCCGGCTCTTTTCTTTCCCTGTGATGGAGAATGTACTAAAAGCCGCCAGACTTCTGGCTCCGATGTACCACGGTTCCAATACTTTATACAAGGACGAACAGGAGGAGATGTATCTGCTGGCACTTGCCCGGTCCGATCACTCCGCCGCAGATTTCAATCGGATCTGCAATATGTTGTCTGAATACGGCGCTTTAGAAAGAGCGTCCGGCGCAACTTTCGCGTTCCTGGAAGAACACTGCAAGACATTTCTTTCCGGAGATGCGGTTCAGCAGCTCGCCAATATTTAGCCGGAATTATGATCCGGAATTGTCATAAAGATCTGCTATCGGCAGTTCTTTACAAATAACTGCAAAAAAACTCTACAGGAATCCTGTAGAGTTTTTTTATAGTTATTTTTATATTATGCCTGGCTTGCTTCCAGTGTTGCATTCAGTTTTGCAACTAAGAGGTCTGGATCAATTCCGTGTCCCATAGCGCCTTCTTCGATAGATTCCATCTGAGAATGTGGGCATCCGATGCATCCCATTCCTGCTTCCATCAGATCGTCAACAAGCTTTGGACATGTAGAATAATATTTGGAAAGCAGTTCACCAAATGTCATGTCTTTTGTAATCTGTGCCATCTTATCGCCTCCTTTTTATTTCAGTGTTTCCATTATAGTAGCTTTTTACCATTGTGTAAACATTTTCCGCAAATTTATTCTTAATATTTGACTACTCAAATGTCAATATGGATAACTCTTTTTTTCGACATTTCTTCATTTTTATAACAACTCTACAAAACGTGCGTTCTTTTTCTATCCCCGAATAATCCCCCGTTTTTCCCGATTTGGGTGTGGATAACGTGGATAACTTTGTGAAAATCCCCATTTTTCTACATTTTTTGCATTTTTTGATGTGGATAACTTTTTTCATGAATTTTTTTGCATTTTTTATTTTTTGCAGAAATATATCGATTTTTGTGGATTTTGTATATTGTGGATAACTTTCAATTCATGTGGATAGTGTGGATAAAAAAAGAACCGGGGAATTTTTCAGAATTCCTCCGGTCTCTTTTCTTATATCAGCTCTTATATCAGTCGTCTTACGGTCACAATATTCGTATAGGTTGCCGGCAGGATCCCGATTCCTTTTGCACTGTTGATCGCATTTACGATCTGCCCATTTCCCATATAGATTCCTACATGGCCATTATATAAGATAATGTCTCCCGCAACTGCCTGATCGTAACTTACCGCCGTTCCCGCATTCTCCATATCCCATGTCGTACGCGGAAGTGCGATTCCAAAATGTGCAAATACTGACTGTACGAATCCGGAACAATCCGCTCCGTTTGTGAGGCTCGTACCTCCCCATACATACGGATTTCCGATAAACTGACACGCATAATCTACAATTGCCTGCCCGTTTCCCGCAGCCTGCGCCTTCTGCTCCTCCTGCTCCTTTTGAAGTCTTGCCGCCTCTTCTTCTCTCGATTCGGCATACGTAAATGCATCTTCTGCATTTCCCGTGTCATTGTTCTGCACTAACTCTTCTGCCTTCTTCTGTGCCTCATTTCCTACCGTTATATATCTGGAATACACATACCCGGTCACATTTCCCGACTCAACCTTCGTCCATTCTCCCACAGGACCGGTGATCTTTGCCGCATAATCCGGATATAGTTTTCCAACCCATTCGCTGTCTGTTGTTGGTTCACTTCTTATATAAAGAAACGATTGTACATTTGCGAATGCCATATCTGAATACTCACCCTTTTGTTCCGGTACAAGATGATCTTTTACCGATATTGTCTTATCTGATGTGTAACAATCTTCCAGTATCTGTGTGCTTCCCGCCGCCGTTATATTCTGCATATCATCTATGTCTGCAGCATGCACCACCATTGGAAATGCTGTCATGATCCCGGTCATACTAACCAGGAGCACTCCTTTTTTAAGAATCGAATCCATAAACTCCCTCCTTTATGTTTTCTCGTCTTTTGTAATTGTTACAGAATTGTTACATATGTTACGTTTGTTATTATATCATCCACATACGCTTTGTCAAGTATTTCTTTTATTTTCAAGCATATCATATGTCCCCCCCTGTTTCCCATTCGTCTTTTTCTTTTATTTTGTTACATTTTGTTACATTTATTTATCCTTATTGACAAATGATATCAACGACACTATACTAAAGATATCAATTATAGTAATTATTATCGTTATCGAAAGGAGGATGTTATGGCTGCTTTAAAATACAGTAAACAGCGAGCCTCTATCAAAGAGTATTTATTACACACAACCGCACATCCTACGGCTGATACCGTATATCTTCATATAAAAGAAGAATTTCCGAATATCAGCCTCGGAACCGTCTACCGCAACCTGAATCTGCTTGCCGACATCGGTGAAGCACTCCGGATTCCGACACCTGCCGGTGGCGATCGTTTTGATGGGCGCTGCGAACCTCATTACCATGTAGTATGCACGAATTGCGGAAAAGTATTCGATCTGGAAATGGATGATTCTTATATTCAAAAGATCAACGAAGATGCTAACGCATGTTTTGATGGAATCATCGAATCTCACACTACACTTTTCCATGGTCTTTGTGCCGAATGCATAAACAAAAAAAACGAGAATAAATAATAAAATTCATCAAAAACTAATTGACAAAACAATGATATTGTGCTAAATTAATATCAGTAACAATTACTAATATTAATTTCAATAAATCAAAAAACATTTCAAAGAAAAGGAGAACAACATTATGAAAAAATTTGTATGTACAGTATGCGGATATGTTTACGAAGGAGAGGCTGCACCGGCTGAATGTCCAATCTGCCACGCACCGGCTGATAAGTTCAAAGAACAGACAGGTGAAAGAGAATGGGCTGCAGAGCATGTTGTAGGTGTTGCAAAAGGTGTCAGCGAAGATATCTTAGCTGATTTAAGAGCGAACTTCGAAGGAGAATGTTCAGAAGTTGGCATGTATCTTGCAATGGCAAGAGTTGCCCACAGAGAAGGTTATCCTGAAGTAGGATTATACTACGAAAAAGCTGCCTGGGAAGAAGCTGAGCACGCTGCTAAATTCGCAGAGCTTCTTGGCGAAGTTGTTACAGACAGCACAAAGAAGAACCTTGAGATGCGTGTAGATGCCGAGAACGGAGCTACAGCCGGTAAGTTCGATCTTGCAAAACGTGCAAAAGCTGCTGATCTGGATGCGATCCATGACACTGTTCATGAGATGGCTAAAGATGAGGCCCGTCACGGAAGAGCTTTCGAAGGACTTCTCAAGAGATATTTCGGATAAGAATAACGGATTCTGATATCAGAAGAAGAGCGGATACACCACTTAAGGAGTATCCGCTCTTTTTTGTTCATTCACTATTTTTTCCACTATCCTGCTCTATGCCATGCGCACATAGATCTTTTTCACCGGCTGGTACAGAACCGCAATTGCGATCACCATAAAGACTGCATTGATCACCGTAGCCGGAAGAGATGTAAATGCTCCCACCGCAGCCGCTGCGAATCCACTTCCCATGATCATCATAGATATGGTTCCCATAATAAATTCCATGATCACGTTGATGCATCCGTAAACCACAGCACAGATCATCGCTGCTCCGTATTCTTTCTTTTTATCACCGGCTGTCTTTTTCTTCAGCATCATAAAGAGTGCTCCGACGATCAGACACTTCAGCGCCGTCTCAACAAACGTCTTTGGCGCATCCTGCATATATCCATTTAACATATCAAAGATGGTAAGTCCCAGCGTTCCGGATACGGCTCCTCTTTTTCCTCCCTGAAGTAACAATCCCATTACGACAAATATATGTCCGAAATGAAGAAATGGTGTTCCGACTGCTGCCGGAAGCGGAATCCTGAACGACTGGATTCCAAGAAATGTAATTGCTGTAAAGAATGCCGTGATCACCAGATTCTTCACCTTATCATTATGAATGGTCTTTCCTGCTGCTGTATTTGTACTCATTGTACTCTTCCTTCCTGTTGTAATATGTAATGAAAAATAAATTCTGCTGAATATATTAGCACGATAGTGGATTCGTCCAAACAGCCAGTTGTAACATTTCCATACAGGCCAGTTTATTTTTCACACCAAAGGAAGTCGTACCCTCTTAATCTTATATCTTTTAATTCCATCTTTTCACTCGTCAGCAGATTACGATATACTCCATCTTCCTGCATCCACGCTGTCTTCTCCTGATCACTGAAGTTGAATATTCCAAAAAATCTTCTTCCCTTATATTCACGTAATATGCAAAGGACACTGTCATCATGCACATCGTATGTATACACATCTGCATCTTTATCAAATGTTATTTCCTGTCTGCGGATCTTTTCCAGCCGGTCAAGAGTCTGGAAGATACTTCCCTGAACAGTTGTGGGATCATTCTTATTCTCTGCAAGCTCCCACTGCAGCTTACCACGATGGATGTATCTTGAATCTGCACACTTAGCAGGATCTTCTTTATAACTATAGTCGTTCACCTGCCCCAGTTCATCGCCACTGTATAACATCGGGATACCCGACTGTGTCAACATATATGCATGCAGCATAAGATCTTCCCTGACCGCAGTTTCCATTGCTTCTTTGTTTTGTTCAAATCCGGCTTTTTCAATTCCACACATCGATGCCGTTGTCCCACAGAAACGTGCATCCTGCGTTACCGGATCATCATTATACAATTCTCCGCGGCTTATACTTCCCGCTATTTTCCCTGTAAAATAATCATTCAGGTAACGCTTATGTGGGATTTCTTCCATCCCCCACTGTTTCAGGGTCTCATAATCCAGTCCCCATCCGATATCATCATGACAGCGCAGATAGTTTAAAAATACATACTGTTTCGGCAGGTGGTTCAGAATATCCATCTGTTTTTTCAACAATCGGATATCTCGTGCCGCTATGCTGTTCCAGGTCGTTGCCATGGTAGTCACATTATAAAGCATGTGACATTCCGGTTTTTCTATCGTCCCAAAATACGGCACTACTTTTTCCGGTTCCATTACAACTTCACCAAGAAGTAATACGCTCGGACATACAATTTCTGCAATCATACGCATCATACGGACGATTGTGTGTACCTGTTTGAGATTTCTGCAGGTAGTTCCTAGTTCTTTCCAGATATATGGCACCGCATCAATTCTCACAATATCTATTCCCTGATTTGTCAGATACAGGAAGTTATACATCATCTCATTAAACACTCTCGGATTGCGGTAATTCAGATCCCACTGATACGGATAAAATGTCGTCATTACATAATGGCCGTTCTCCGGAAGATATGTAAAGTTTCCAGGGGCTGTTGTCGGAAATACCTGCGGCACTGTCTCCTCGTATTTCTCCGGCACATCATTATTATCATAGAAGAAATACCGGCTCATATACTCTCCTTCGCCATCCCTTGCCCGCTTCGCCCATTCATGGTCTTCTGACGTATGATTCATAACAAAATCCATACACACATTGATATCTTCCTCATGACACTTTTCTGCCAGTTCTGCAAGATCCTTCATCATACCGAGATCCGGGCGTACCTTACGGAAATCTGCCACCGCATAACCGCCGTCAGATCTGCCTTCCGGCGTATCCAGGAAAGGCATAAGATGAAGACAATTAATGTTGCATTCTTTCAGATACGGAATCTTTTCTTTTACACCTTGCATATTTCCCGCAAAATTATCTATATAAAGCATCATGCCAAGCATATCTTTCCTGTGATACCAGCCGGCTTCCTGCTCTCTTTTTGCATCTCTTTCTTTCAGTTTGCTACTCCGTTGTCTGTAATACTCATACATCTTGGAACACAATTCCGCGAACATATCATCGTTCTGATAAAGTTCCATGTAAAGCCACCTGAGCTCATCATGATGTTTCTCTAACCTATATTGAAAAATACTGTTATTTTTTTCTACGCTTTTTCCCATTTTTATACTCTACTCTTCTGCTGCCAGATGCATCTGGTATGCCTTGAATTCTCCCATTTCCACAGGCATCGGAATTCCTGCTTCCATAAGTGCTGCACCATTATATATTTTTCCTGTTTCCGTGTCACGATAGATCGCACTACATTTCAATCCTTGAAGCTTTACATAATTCACAGTCATATTTCCATGAATTTCCTGCAGTACGACGTTCAGAAGAACTTCTTTCTGATCTTCGGATACAAATGCCCATGCTGCATATTCCTCCCTCGCAGGATCAGACAGCCGGTAGTACAGTCCCGTCTGGATCAGTGGTGCGAACTTCCGGTATTCTTCCACCTGTAACCGGATCTCCTGCTTCTCTTCTTCGGAAAGTTTTCCAAGATTCAATTCATATCCGAATGTTCCGGCCATTGCCACTACACCTCTGGTATGCAGAGATGTGATCCTTCCTGTCTGATGATTCGGCACTGCTGATACGTGTGACCCTACAGCGGATACCGGATAACCGAATGAAGTACCATATTGGATCTGCAATCTGTCCAATGCATCTGTATTATCACTGCACCAGATCTGCGGTGTATAATACATCATTCCGGCATCAAATCTTCCACCGCCGCCGCTGCATCCTTCGATCAGCAGATCCGGATATCTTGTCACGATCCTTTCCAGAAAATCATATAATCCAAGAACGTAATCATACATGACCCTTCCCTGATCTTCGGTTCCTCTCGAGAACACATCCATAAGGCTCCGGTTCATATCCCATTTCACATACTCAATATTTCCCTGATCCAGGACTTTACAGATCTGATCAAATATATGATCTACAACTTCTTTTCTCGAGAAATCCAACACCAGTTGATTTCTTGCATGAACCGGATTCCTTCCCGGAATAGTAAGTGCCCAGTCCGGATGTTCTCTGTACAGATCACTGTCTTCCGAGATCATCTCCGGCTCCACCCAGATTCCGAATTTTACACCCAGATCATTGATCTTCTTTATCAGATCTCCCAGTGTCCCCCCAAGCTTTTTCTCATTGACAAACCAGTCCCCGAGACCGCTGTTATCATCATCACGTTTTCCAAACCAGCCGTCATCCAGCACCAGCATGTCAATGCCCGCATGCTTTGCCTCTTTTGCCAGTTCGTATAAGGTATCACCATCAAAATCAAAGTAAGATGCTTCCCAACTGTTCACCAGAACCGGACGGACACTTTCTTTGTACTTTCCTCTGCAGATATGCTGTCTGATACATCTGTGCAGATTCTGTGAAAGAAGGTTCATTCCACTTCCGGAAAAAGTAAGAAGCACCTCCGGTGTATAGAATGTTTCTCCTTCTGCCAGCGGATACGAGAACATCTCATCCTGCAGCCCCATAAGCGCACGTGTCTGTCCAAACTGATCTTTCAGTGTCTCACCTTTAAAATTTCCACTATATACGAAAGACATTGCATAACAATTTCCATATTGATCCGTCGTATTCTCATCTGCAAGAATCATCATCGGATTATACTGATGGCTCGAAGTTCCTCTCACACTTCCGATCACATGACTTCCATGTGTGACCGGCTCTCTCTGCATCGTTCTCTCCATTGCATGTCTTCCGTAAAATGTCAGAAGATCATATTTCCCCTGAACAAAATCCAGACATGCAGACTGCGCTTTCCTGATACATATCTTTCCTTCGCCACGATAAACGATCTTCTCGCTTCTTGTGATCACATCATAATCAGGAAGCACACCATACTGCAATGTAACTTCTACGCCTGTAACCGCATCTTCCATTACGATCTCCAGTGTCTGGCTCTCCGTCTCATCCGCATAGACTGCCGGAAGACCCGGAATCTTATATTTTCCATTGAAAATGTGATGCGAACGGTAACGCAGATCACACGCTGTACTTCCATCTGCATTTTCAACGATCAGTGCCGTACTTCTGTAATCTCCGGTTCCATAGGAAGGATACTCCTGCGGAAGTGCATCCATAGAATATGTTCTGTCATCCCCTGCATCAAACGGATTTCCAGAGAATCCCCTGTCATAATACGTCAGCAGATAATCCATGCAGCTTCCATCTGTTTTCTTTCCATAATACAGGTGCAGGAGGAACCCATAAGGGTCCACCTGCATCTGATACGTTGTATTCTTTGTCTGTATTGTAAATGTCCTGTCTGATTTACTGTAAATAATTCCCATTTTCCAGTCTCCTTTTTGTGTCTTTTATCCGATTTGTATTTTCTTATTTTACAGCTCCATTTACCACACCGTTCAAGATATGCTTCTGACAGATCAGATAAAAGATCAGGATCGGCAGAAGTGCCAACAGGTAAGAGGCAAATGCCAGGTTATAGTTCGTTCCAAACTGTGTCTGGAAATTAAGCTGTGCCAGCGGCAGTGTGTTCTTTCCTGTGCCTGACATAATAACCAATGGTGTCATAACATCGTTCCATGTTCCAAGTGCTGTCAGAACCGCAACCGTTGCATGCATTGGTTTCATGATCGGAAAGATGATCTTCCAATAAGTTGTCCATGTACTTGCTCCATCCACGCATGCTGCCTCTTCCAGCGCTCTGGGAATATTTGTCAGATATCCGGAATACAGCAGCACATTCATCGGCATATAAAATACCAGATATAAGATGATCACTCCGGCTCTGTTCGCAAGTCCCATCTGCGCCGTTTGTTTTACGACCGGCATCATCAGGATTGCAAAAGGTACGAACATACCACTGACAACATAAAAATAAATAAACTTATAAAATTTACTATGTGCCTTATTTCTTGCAATTGCATATCCAAGCAGTGAATGGATCAGCATTGCAAGCACTACCGTCACAACTGTGATCAGCAGACTGTTTCCCAACGAGTTCCAGAAATCTGTCACTTTCATCGCCTCTGTAAAATTACTCAGACTGAAATGCTTTGGAAGCGATAAGATTCCTGCGACATCATTCGTCATTTCCGAAGGTTTCTTCAGCGCAATGACAACAGTCATATACAATGGAAATACTACAGTGATCAGCCCTGCGATCAAAAGAATCGTTACAGGCCAGTTTATTCTTTCTTTCCCAACTTTTTTCATTACAACTGTTCCTCCTTCTTACCGGTGATAGTCAACTGCATTACCGAAATCACTACAATCACAATAAAGAAAATAACTGCATTTGCGCTTTGGAATCCAAACTGTCCACCACTCATTCCGTTATTATAGATCAGATATGAGATGGATTCTGTACTCTGGGCAGGACCTCCTTTTGTCAATGCCATGATCTGATCAAATACCATCAGGAAGTTTTTCACACTCAGAACCATATTGATAGAGAAAAATGGAATGATCAGTGGAAATGTCAGGTTCCTGAACTTCTTCCATCCTGTAGCACCATCAATGGCACCTGCTTCATATACATCCTCCGGAACCGTCTGAAGTCCTGAAATATATATGATTGTGTTCATTGCTATCGACTGCCATGCACACACGATCACAATCGCGATCCACGCAAGATTTGTATTAGAAAGCATACTGGAACTAAATGTCTTACTTCCGATCATTTTTCCAAATACAGGGAGGATATACGTAAAGAAATAGTTGAAAATGTATCCTACCACCAGTGCTCCCAGTACATTCGGGATAAAATATGCACCCCTGAGTGCGCTTTTGAACTTGATCTTACTATTTAGTCCGAGTGCCATCAGAAGACTCAATACATTTGTCAAAATTGTCGCCGCAATTGCCAACTTAAATGTAAAGATATATGAGCCTCCGACTCTGGAATCGGTAAACAGATCTTTATAATTACGAAGACCTACCCAGTCGTAACTTCCGTATCCTTTAAAATTGGTAAAACTATAGATGACACCTTTGATCAGCGGCAGCGTATTGAAGCAGAAAAATAATGCAACAATCGGAATCGTGATCAGAAGAAATGTCCGCTTTCTATCATTTAATTTATTCTTTTTCATCGTACTAACTCCTTGAACTTCCGTATTACCAGTAACTTATCTGTCTTAGTCATTATGCGATTTCTCGTAATCTTCCACTTTACGGATAATATCACGATTATATCTTACCCAGTCTGTATCAAATTTCTTAAGAAATGCCTTGCTGTCTTTTTTCATCAGGAATGTCTGGATCTGTGCGTCTACCGCCATTTCCGATGGATAATAATGATCCTGATAGTCAGACATTTTTCCTTCTTTTATATATTCTTTCATTCCTTCAAGGGTTGATGGCAGTTCAAAATCTCCTTCTTTACAAGGAACCGCCTTCTGCGCATCCAGATATGCCTGTACATTCTCATCTTCCAGGAGAAAATCTAACACTTCATATGCTGCCTCTTTATTTTTGCAGTCTTGCATTACGCAGAACTGAAGATCTATTCCTGAGTTCAACTTATTTTCTTCCTTGTTATTACTTGCCGGCATTACAAATGAATCAATCTCCATATCCGGATTCACCGTCTGGATCTGTGGAATTGCATAACTTCCGATCGTATACATTGCGGACTCACCTTTTGCAAATGCCGTACACGCCCCGTTGTAATCATATGCAAACGGGTCATCCGGTCCATATGGAAGCAGCTCCAGCATACGTTCTGCCACTTCTTTATATTCCTTCGAAAATGTTGTCTTTCCGCGGTTCACCTGTGCACACACATCTGCGGGTGCAAGATCTACCGCAACCGCATTCCACGGTGCAAGACAAGTCCATGTATCTTTAAATCCAAAATAAAATGGCTGGATTCCTGCATTCTGTATCTCCTGACACAGGCTCATGAGTTCATCCCATGTAGTTGGTATTTTCCATCCATGTTCTTCGAACATTTCCTTGTTGTAAAGAATTCCTGCTGCATTTGCAACGTATGGTACCGCATAAGTTCCTTTTTCCGGAACAAATTCCAGATTTTTATCAATTTCTTTGTATGCCTCTTTAATATCTTCCAGACCCTTATAGTCGGAAATATCCATCAACATGTCAGAATCGATAAAGTTTGAATAGTTCACGTCTCCTCCGATTCCAATAATATCCGGATTATCCTCCCGGATAAATCTCGTCTTCAAAACAGTCATTGCATCATTCGGAGATTCAATTGTAAGATGAATATCATCATGTGTACGGTTGAATTCTTCTTCTATTTTCTCAAATGTTTTTACTGCTTCCGGCTTATACTGCACAAGTTCTATTTCTGTCTTTCCTGTCTTCTCCTTCTGCCCGCATCCCTGCAGCGTCATAGCCCCAGCCATCGTAAGAACCAGTCCGGCACTTACCAGTTTCCTGTACTTCCTATGCATGTTTTTCAAACTCCTTTTGTTCCGTTCCTTCCTGATTTTGAACCTTTCCCGGGATATTTTCTTGTTTTCATCGTCAGGTTTTTTTATTTTTTATTTACAATTGAATTGTAACATACCCTTATGCGTCTATAAATATCATTATATTATATGTTTTATTGCAAAATGCGATTTTTTCCGTTATATATTGAAGTTATCTAGCATTTTGGTATATACTGTTTTAAAAAGGAGGATTCCTATGAGTAATCTTTTATTTTCCGTTTTCCCAAATGAAAATTTTGTTGATATCGGACTTTATCAGTATGGCTGGGAACAATGTGAACCTTCCCATTCTTTTGGACCTGCCGCCAGAAACCATTATATCTTTCACTATGTGATATCCGGAACCGGAACTTTAATGGCCGACGATTCTTCCGGCAATACAATAAAATATCAGGTGAAAAGCGGACAGGGTTTTATGCTATTTCCTAATCAGATCAATACTTACATCGCAGATCAGGATCTCCCATGGGAATATACCTGGATTGAATTTGACGGACTCCGTGCCAAAGAGATTGTCTCTACTGCCGGACTCAGTCCGGATCATCCGGTCTATCATGCCGGTTCGAAAGATCTCCGCAATGAAATGATGAACGAAATGTTATATATTGCCAGACATTCCGGTTCCTCCTCCGATTCACCGTTCCATATAATCGGACATTTGTATCTCTTTTTGGATTATTTCATGCGTTCTGCTGCTACAGTGCGCATGAACCAGAGCGGGAAGATCAGAGATTTTTACATCAAAGAAGCATTATCTTATATTGAGCAAAATTTTCAGAACAATATTACCATTGAAGACATTGCTTCTTTCTGTGGTCTGAACCGGAGTTATTTCGGAAAGATTTTTCACGACTCCATCGGAAAATCTCCTCAGGAATTCCTGATCAGTTACCGCATGACGAAGGCTGCAGAACTTCTGAAACTGACCTCTTTATCCATTGCAGATATCGGAAATGCCGTCGGATATCCAAATCAGTTACATTTTTCAAGAGCATTCAAGAATACCTATGGAACTTCTCCAAGAAGCTGGCGCAACGAAAATAAATTAGAACCTGATATGTAAAAAAATCAAGCGGAAAAGAATTATTTTGATTTTAAAAATATTTTCCTTTTCTGCTTGATTTTTTTCTTTTCCTGGTATAATATACACATATAGCAAACATAGTATTGAAAACTACATGTCATATTTTCGACATTCAGGAGGTGCATGACTATGGCAGAGCAGTTAAAAGAACACATTAAAGATCCGGGAAGTGCGATCACACATTTTATCGGAATGCTGATGGCAATATTCGCAGCAATCCCATTGCTTTTAAAAGCAGCGCGCGAACCAAGTAAGATTTACATTATCGCAATTGCTGTGTATGCGGCAAGTCTGATCTTACTGTATGCGGCAAGCACAACTTACCATACATTCGATAAATCAAAAAAAGTAAATACCATTCTTAAAAAGATCGATCACATGATGATCAGCGTTCTCATCGCCGGAAGCTACACTCCGATCTGCCTGTTAGTACTTGGCGGCAGGACCGGGATCATCCTTCTTGCGATCGTATGGTCATTTGCCATCGCCGGAATCCTGATCAAAGCATTCTGGGTATACTGTCCGAAATGGGTTTCCTCCGTGCTTTATATCGGCATGGGCTGGACCTGCGTACTGGCATTTACACAATTGCTGAATTCTTTAAGTCCGGCGGCTTTCGTATGGCTGCTGGCCGGTGGTATCATCTACACCGTTGGCGGCGTGATCTATGCGTTGAAGCTTCCGATCTTTAACAGTAAGCACAAATATTTCGGAAGCCATGAGATCTTTCATCTGTTTGTGATGGCCGGAAGCGCCTGCCACTTTGTGGTGATGTATGCTTTTGTACTTTAATGAAATCCATATGAAAAAAGCTGCCGGTGGCAGCTTTTTTCAATTAATATCATTTATTTTTACTTATTCTGCGAGTTCGAATTCATTCGGGATCTTCTCTCCGATCTCGATCTGCTTATCCACACTCTTTTTCACATAAGTTTCCGTTTCCTTGGATCAGCAGTTTCTTTTCTCTCCGTGTCAACTGTTTGATCGCATATTCCCGGCTCATTGCCTCATTCTTCGTCTCATGTTCTTCGTAATACACAAGCTTCACCGGTCTTCTGGTCTTCGTGTATTTTGCACCTTTTCCACTGTTGTGTGCTTTTATCCTCTTATCCAGATCATTTGTCCAGCCTGTGTATAACGTACTGTCTGCACATTTTATGATATAGGTATAATTCATGTAGCTTTCCCCACTTATCCACAATCGGTCTGATTTTTCCTGTAATAATCCACTTTATTTTATCTGTTATCCTGCGGAAAGTCAATTTTATCCACCCCTCAAAAAGAAGGACCGCACAAGAAAAGGACAGAGATTTCTGGGAATCCCTGTCCTTTTCTTTTAATCCTGATCCGCCGTATACTCCACCGGGTTCACCGGCTGTCCGTTTTTGCGCATCTCAAAATATACATTACAGCCTTCTTTGCTGTAATACTTCGTCGGCTGGCTCACATAGCCAAGCACACTTTTCGCTTCTACATAATCCCCGACCTTCACAGGTACTTCTTTCAGCTGTCCGTATAACAGCTCGTATCCGTTTCCGATGTCTACATTGACCGTTGTTCCCGTCTGTGCACTGACATCGATCGACTTGATGATCCCGGGTGCACCGCAGAGTACCTGGTCTCCCTCTGCACCTTCGATGATCACGGCCGGATTATACTTATACTGATCCAGCGTCTGGAAATATACCGTCTTATCCATGCTGTAACTCATGATCACAGCCCCGTTCACCGGCCATAGGATGTAGCTGTCTTCTGTAAAGTTGATATTATGACTCTTTCCTGCTGTTGCCTGGATTCCCGTTCCATTCTGCTCTGACTGATCTGTCATTCCGGTTCCGTCTGATTCGTTTTTCTCATCAACGGTACTCTCATCTGCTGCGCTTTTCTTTGTACTGCTTCCGGTATTCTCACTTTTTACTTTTGATGTTCCGGTTTCTCTTGTCAGATCGCTGTTCTCTTTGTTGTCTTTCTTTGTCTCTTCCTGCCTGCTTTTTTCTTCCGCCTTCGCCAGCTCATTTTTCTGCGTTTTCCTGTAATCGTTAAATGTATATGTTCCTGCTATTGCAATTGCTGCCACAAAACATAACACTGCTGCCACGGTAGCACGCCGTTTGGACATAGACGTTTTTTCGTTTTTCTTCATTTCATCACCACCTCTGACCATATTTTTGCCAGATCGTGATGTAGTTATACATTTTTTATAATTTCTGTCACTTCTTTTATATCCGTTCCTTTAAAAAAATATTTTAATATTTTTCTATATCCTTGTTTCTTTTTTGCCATCTCATTTGCCGTGTACTGACTCATACCGATTCCGTGACCAGCTCCTCTTGTGGTTACTCTTAACTTTCCATTATAAGGCTGCAGCGTAAAACAACTGGAAGCCAGTTGATATTTATTTCTGAATTCTTCCCCGCTCATTACCTTGTCTCCCACGCGGATCTTCAATACATATCCCACGGAATCCGTCTCCTGTATCTCCACATCCATCGTTTCAATACCTGTAGTTCCCTCATTTTCGCCTTTTTGTTCACTCTTCACTTCCAGTATCACCGTCTGTATCTCATTCTCAGCATTTACATCCCCGGGGCATTCCACGATTTTCAGATAAGGATACTCTTCCTTTCCAAGCACCTCTTTTGCATCCCTTGTATATCCGTTACTCAGATTAAAAAATGGTGTCATTGCCAGATCTTTTCCATAGAACAGCACTTGTCCCGCAGTCGATTCCAGTGCGTTTTTTAACTTCCGGTAATTTTCCGCATACCGCATGCCCCATGCAGATTTCATCTGTTTTTCTGTCCAGAATTCGTCTGCCGCTTCTTCCGGCAGTGTACCGTCTCCACCGGCTTCCTGAATCATGCGATATACTTCTGTCCGGATGAGCACTGCCTGTGCGTTCAGTGCTTCTTTCTCATAATCTGCCGGCATATCCCTGGCCAGCACTCCGATACAATACTCCTCCACAGGCATCTTTCCGTTTTTCTTTATTTTCACCATCGTTTCATCTGCTTTGGAAGCAGTGATAACCTTCGGTCCGTTTAAAAATACGGTTATGATATACGGAAGCAGAACTATGATAAGCATCCAGCAGCCGGCCTGTTTCACTTTTTCACTTATTATCCTGTATCGTCTCATATATTGCATACCTCCCCGACGACAGAGCCACTTTCTCCGTCCCCATTGACACTGGCAGAGCCACTTTCCCCGTCCCCACTGGCACAAAAAAGCCCTCCCATACCTTAAGGTATGAGAGGGTTTTTTTTAATATTCCAGTTCATCCTCATTGATCACAACATGATCCAGATGCCAGATATCATCTACATATTCCTGGATCGTTCTGTCTGCCGAGAACTTACCGCAGCAAGCGGTATTCTTAAGAGCCATCTTAGCCCATTTGTCTGTGTCTTTGTAAGCTTCCATTGCACGGGCCTGTGCATCTGCATAAGAACGGAAGTCTTTTAAGATAAAGTACATATCTGCTCTTGCACCACCCTGATTGTTCAGAAGGCTGTTGTAAAGGTCACGATACATCTCTTTATCACCGTTTGCATAAGTTCCGTCTACCAGCTGGTCTACCACTCTTCTGATATCCGGATCGTTGTTGTAGATATCGTATGGATTGTATCCACCGTTCTGCTCGTAGTTGATTACTTCGTCTGCACTCAGTCCGAAGATAAATGCATTGTCGATTCCAACTTCGTCTACGATCTCTACGTTCGCTCCGTCCATCGTTCCGAGTGTCGGTGCACCGTTCATCATGAACTTCATGTTACCTGTTCCGGAAGCTTCTTTGGAAGCAGTAGAAATCTGCTCACTGATATCTGCTGCTGCGAAGATCAGCTCTGCGTTCGATACGCGATAATCTTCAATAAATACAACTTTCAGTTTGCCGTTGATGCTGCGGTCATTGTTGATCACATCTGCAACTGAGTTGATCAGTTTGATGATCTCTTTTGCACGGATATATCCTGCAGAAGCCTTTGCACCGAAGACGTATGTCTTAGGATAGAAGGACATCTCCGGATGCTCTTTGATCTGGTTATACAGATACATTACATGCAGGATATTCAGCAGCTGACGTTTGTATTCGTGCAGACGTTTTACCTGTACATCGAAGATTGATCTTGGATCCACTTCTACACCGTTGTGCTCTTTGATGTAAGCTGCAAGACGCTCTTTGTTCTTGAACTTGATCGTCATGAATTCTTTCAGAGCCTCTTCGTCATCCAGCCATTCCTTCAGTCCGCTCATCTTGGACAAGTCTGTAATCCACTCTTTTGTGCCGAGCTTCTCTGTTACCCAGTCGGCAAGCAGCGGGTTCGCATGCATAAGGAAACGTCTCTGTGTGATACCATTGGTCTTGTTGTTGAACTTCTCCGGCATCATCTGATAGAAATCTTTCAGTTCCTGGTTCTTCAGGATCTCTGTATGCAGCTTTGCAACACCGTTGACAGAATAGCCTGCAACGATCGCAAGATGTGCCATCTTAACCTGACCGTCCATCAGGATCGCCATCTTCTTTACTTTCTCTTCATTACCAGGATACTGTGCTCTTACCTGCTCGACAAAGCGGCGGTCGATCTCCTGGATGATCTGATAAATACGTGGAAGGAGTCTTGAGAACAGATTGATCGGCCATTTCTCAAGTGCTTCTGCCATGATCGTATGGTTCGTATATGCACAGCATTTTGTTGTGATATCCCATGCTTCATTCCATCCGAGATTCTCCTCATCAAGAAGAATACGCATCAGCTCTGCTACTGCTACTGTCGGATGTGTATCATTCATCTGGAATGTTACTTTCTCCGGCAGTTTGCTGATATCACCATGTTTCTTTTTAAACTTTGTAATTGCAGCCTGGATACTTGCTGATACGAAGAAATACTGCTGTTTCAGTCTCAGTTCTTTTCCTGCGATGTGGTTATCATTTGGATAAAGCACTTCTACGATGTTCTTCGCAAGGTTCTCCTGCTCAACGGCTTTGTGATAATCTCCACGGTCAAAGGAATCTAACTGGAAGTCTACGATCGCTTCTGCATCCCAGATACGGAGTGTATTCACGATGTGGTTGCCATATCCTACGATCGGATAATCATAAGGGATCGCCATTACAGATTCATAGTTCTCCTGAACGAAGTGTGTCTTTCCTGTCTCATCGTATTCCACACGGATATTTCCGCCAAAACGTACTTCTTTCGCATATTCCGGTCTGCGAAGCTCGAACGGATTGCCGTCTTTTAACCAGTTATCCGGTGCTTCTACCTGATAGCCGTCTCTGATCTTCTGCTTGAACATACCATAACGGTAACGGATACCGCATCCATAAGATGCATATCCCAGTGTTGCAAGAGAATCCAGGAAACATGCTGCCAGACGTCCGAGTCCACCGTTACCAAGTGCCGGATCCGGCTCCTGGTCCTCGATCACGTTCAGGTCGATTCCCATCTCTTCCAGAGCTTCTTTTACTTCCTTATATGCCGTCATGTTGATCAGGTTGTTTCCGAGAGCTCTTCCGAGCAGGAATTCCATGGACATGTAATATACGGTCTTCGGATCGTCTTTCTCATACTGTTTCTGTGTTGCAAGCCAGTCATCGATGATGGCTTCCTTTACAGCATAAGAAACTGCCTGGAACAACTGCTGCGGAGTTGCCTCTTCTACTTCCTTACGGAACAATGTCTTTACATTGTTCCGTACATCTCTTTTAAATACGTCTTTTTCAAATCTTGGATTATACATTTTCTACTTCCCTTCTAACAAACTGGGCTTTGATTATCTCTTTTCCACACCGATCGTTACAGCTTCTCCATTGATCTTCCACTCTTTCGTGTAGCCTGCAGGTACTGCTTTTGTAACTTCCAGTGCAAGTGTTTCATCTGCGATCGTAGATGCATTGTCTGCAAATACTTTCTCTGCTTTTTCTGTACCTTCATAAGATACTGCGATCTTATCCATAACTTCGAATCCGGCTTCCTTACGCATGGTCTGTACTTTACTGATGATCTCACGTACAAATCCTTCTTCCAGAAGTTCTTCGGAAAGGTTTGTATCCATAACAACTGTAATTCCGTTGTCATTCTCAGATACATATCCCGGCATCTGTGCAGATTCGATCAACAGATCTTCGCGGAACAGAGTCACTTCCTGTCCATTGATATCAAGCTTCAGGGCATCTGTAGCATTTAACTCATCCATTGCTGCATTTCCTTCGAGGTTATCGAGTGCTGCTTTAATACCTCCTAACATTTTACCATATTTTGGTCCCACTGTCTTTAACTGAGGTTTAAAAGTATATGAAGTAAAGTCACGAACATCTTGTGTAAATGTTACATTCTTTACATTTAATTCATCTTTTACGATGTCTTTGTAAAATTCCGGTACTTCAAAATCAGCTTTTACATACATCTGTCCGATCGGCTGACGGTTCTTGATATTTGCAGTATTTCTGCATGCACGTCCCATAACAACCAGCTTCAGAACATTGTCCATATTAGCTTCCAGTTCTGTATCGATATGTGCTTCATTTACAACCGGGAAGTCACACAGATGGATACTTTCCGGAGCGCTCTCGTCCACGCTTCTTACCAGGTTCTGATAGATCTCTTCTGTCATGAACGGGATCATCGGCGCTGCCGTCTTACAGATCTCAACCAGTGCTGTGTACAGAGTCATGTAAGCATTGATCTTATCCTGTTCCATTCCCTTAGCCCAGAAACGTTCACGGCTACGTCTTACATACCAGTTACTCATATCGTCTACGAAGCTCTGAAGTGCCTTTGCAGCCTCCGGAATCTTGTAGTTGGACAGATCATAGTCTACTGCCTTGATTGCGGAATTGAGCTTAGACAGAAGCCATTTATCCATAACAGACAGCTTGTCGTATTCCAGTGTGTATTTTGTCGCATCGAAATCATCGATATTCGCATACAGTACGAAGAACGCATAGGTGTTCCACAGTGTTCCCATGAACTTTCTCTGTCCTTCTACAACGGCTTTTCCGTGGAAACGGTTCGGAAGCCATGGTGCACTGTTGACATAGAAGTACCAGCGGATCGCATCTGCTCCGTATTTCTCCAGTGCATCGAACGGATCAACTGCATTTCCCTTTGACTTACTCATCTTCTGACCATTCTCATCCTGCACGTGTCCAAGTACGATAACGTTCTTGTATGGTGCTTTGTTGAAGATCAGTGTAGAGATTGCAAGCAGTGAGTAGAACCATCCACGTGTCTGGTCAACAGCCTCGGAGATGAAGTCTGCAGGGAACTGCTTTTCAAATAACTCTTTATTCTCAAATGGATAGTGATGCTGTGCAAATGGCATAGATCCACTGTCGAACCAGCAGTCGATAACTTCCGGTACTCTGTGCATCTGCTTTCCGCAGCATGGGCACTTGATCGTTACTTCGTCAATGTATGGACGGTGAAGTTCGATCTCATCCGGGCAGTTGTCGGACATTTCTTTCAGTTCTTCGATGCTTCCGATCGAATGCTGGTGTCCGCACTCACATTCCCAGATATTCAGTGGAGTTCCCCAGTAACGGTTACGGCTGATACCCCAGTCCTGAACGTTCTCAAGCCAGTCGCCGAAACGTCCTTTACCGATGCTTTCCGGAATCCAGTTGATTGTATTGTTGTTGGCGATCAGGTCATCTTTTACTTCTGTCATCTTGATGAACCATGATTCACGAGCGTAGTAAATAAGTGGTGTATCACATCTCCAGCAGTGTGGATAACTGTGCTCGAACTTCGGTGCATCGTAGAGAAGTCCACGTCCGTCGAGGTCTTTTAATACTTCCGGATCAGCCTTCTTAACGAATAATCCGGCAAACGGAGTCGTCTCTCCCATGTTACCTTTTTCGTCTACCAGCTGAACGAACGGCATATCATATCTACGTCCGACCTTGGCATCGTCTTCACCAAACGCAGGAGCGATATGAACCACACCGGTACCGTCTGTCAGTGTTACATAGGTATCGCATGTAACGAAGAATGCTTTCTTATTCTGCTTAGAAGCGCAGTCGTAAGCACACTGGTATAATGGCTCGTACTCTTTGTATTCGAGATCTTTTCCTTTGTATGTCTCAAGGATCTCGTAAGCCTTTGTTCCGTTTTCTTCATCGGCAAGTCTGCCAAGTACGGTATCGAGAAGTGCAACAGCCATGTAATACGTATAGCCGTCGGCAGCTTTTACTTTCGCATAGTCTTCTTCCGGGTTCACACAGAGTGCGATGTTAGACGGAAGTGTCCATGGTGTTGTTGTCCATGCGAGGAAATATGCATCCTCTCCTACTACTTTGAAACGAACGATCGCAGAACGTTCTTTTACATCTTTATAGCCCTGTGCTACTTCCTGTGCAGAAAGCGGAGTTCCGCAGCGAGGACAGTATGGTACGATCTTGAATCCTTTATACAGGAGCTTCTTGTCCCAGATTCTCTTGAGTGCCCACCACTCAGACTCGATAAAGTTATTATCATATGTTACATATGGATCATCCATATCAGCCCAGAAACCTACGGTATTAGAGAAGTCTTCCCACATACCTTTGTATTTCCATACGCTTTCTTTACATTTCTTGATGAACGGCTCCATACCGTATTTCTCAATCTGGTCTTTTCCGTCCAGTCCGAGAAGCTTCTCAACTTCCAGTTCTACCGGAAGTCCGTGTGTGTCCCATCCGGCCTTTCTTGGAACTTCGTATCCCTTCATGGTACGGTATCTCGGGATCATATCCTTGATAACACGTGTCAGAACGTGTCCGATGTGCGGTTTTCCGTTGGCTGTCGGAGGGCCGTCGTAGAACATATAGATCTCGTTGCCTTCACGGTCACGCATACTTTTTCTGAAGATGTCATTGTCTTCCCAGAATTTCTCTGTCTGTTTTTCTCTGTCTACAAAATTAAGATCCGTAGAAACTTTCTTATACATATTTACCTCCATAAAATTAAAACATAGAATTAAAAAAGCTTCCGCCCTGTATAGGACGAAAGCTGTACTTACGTTTATAAACCACCTAACATACCATCATATGTCTTCCCTGTAACGGAGGAATACCGTCAGTTTTTACTCAGTCACTTACCGAAACCTTTCAAAATCTGCAACTCAGAAGTGATATTCAGATATATCTTACTTGCACCGGACTTCCACCATCCCCGGCTCGCTGCTGCGTTCTGTTATATCCTACTGTCTTCGTCAGCGTTTTTCACATCTTTTATTATATGCAACAATCCTAAAATCCGTCAAGGGGTTTTACCTTATTTTTCATGTATCCTCTGTCTTTTATCTTCTACTTTTATCTTCTCCGGCGTATCAATACAACGATCAGGCTGACGATCAGGATCACCAGTGCCACACATCCTCCGGCGATCATATATTGTTCCGAAGCCGATTTCCCGGCATATTTCTTCTGGCCAAACGCCCATGCTGCTTTTGCTTTCTGCACGAAATTCGTCCAGATGCTCTTTGCGCTTAATTTTCCACCGGAGTTCTTCGTTGTCCCGGAGTTATCCACATTCTCCTTCTTATTATCCACACGTTCTTTCCCTGTACTTATTTTCTGCAGGTATTCTTCCGTGAACTTTGCTGTCGCACTTCCTACCGAATGACCGTCATAAGTATATTGGATCGTTCCTTCTCCGGTCTTTTCGTCTACGTCTGTAATCTCATAGTCTGTATCTTTGTATGAGACATCCTTCGGCAGGATCACATAGCCATCTTCCAGCGGCTGGTACTCATTCCCGCCCGTCTGTGCGGATCCGGCGTCCTCACTTTCATCCGATGCCGTTATGAATTCTTTTACTTCTGTCGGTTTCTTCTCATCTGCCACCGGAATCTTCTGGAAATTATTAAATACATATTCGAACAGATTCTTTGTATCCGGATATATATTCGCTCCATGCGTCCTGAGTACGACACATACCAGTTTCATATTGCCGTTATCGGCCATGGTGATCAGTGTGGATAAGGCATTGGATGTATATCCCGTCTTTCCTGCGACCGCATACTGGTAATAATTTTTATTTTCTTTTATAAGCATCTTATGATGCTGCGGAAATACGTGCTCTTCCGTCGTATCGGATGCCGGGATCGTATAACTCTGCTCCTGACAGATCTTTAAGAATTCCGGATAACGCCAGATCTCCCTGCCGATCAAAGCCATGTCACGCGCACAGGTATAATGATTGTCATCATGAAGCCCGTTCGCATTGACAAAGTTCGAGTTCTCCCCGCCGAGACTTTTGCATTCCTCGTTCATCTGCTGTATGAACCAGTTGTAATCGTGCCCGGCATTCTTCCCGACATTTTCCGCAACCGCATAGGCTGCTTCATTTGCCGAGGCAAGCAGTGTCGCATACAACGCCTGTTCCAACGAGATCACATTTCCTTCTTTTAATCCTGCGGAAGAATCTCCCGGCTGCATAAAAGATATACAGTCATTCGAAAATGTTACCTGGTCTGACAGGCTGCCATATTTTAATGCGATAAGGCTGGTCAGAACTTTTGTGATGCTGGCAGGATATTCATGCCCGTCAATATTCTTCGCATATAAGATACTTCCGGTTCCTGCATCCATCACGATCGCTGCTTCTCCGTATGTTCCCGGTCCTTGCGGCCAGTTCTTCCAGCTGTTCGACTGGATCTCCATCTTATAGGCATCTTCTTCTGCCTTCTTCTCCAGCTCTTCCGGAGTCATGTCTTCTTCTTTTTTCTCTTCTTTCTGGGTATCATCTGCCGCTGCGTCTGCTGCCTGCGCATTCCCGGTGCTGTCCGGCTCCGCATATACCGTACTGTGCGGCATCCCTGCTGTCACCGCAAATATCACCGCAAGAACTACGGCTGCTATCTGTTTTTTCCCCCGCATAATTTCTATTCTCCTCTGTCGTTTCGTTATGGTCTTCCCATATACCACTCAATCTTTCCTTCGATATCGGACACTTTCACCGTTCCGATCTCCCGCGAGTCTCTGGATACTTCTCTGTTATCTCCGAGGACAAATACCTCTTTGTCTCCGACTCTCAGTGGATATGTGATCTTTGACGACTTCTTTTCTGTCGTTCCTATCTCTCCGTCGTATCTTACTTCTTCTCCGTTTACATATACTTTGCCATCCTGGATATTAACCATGTCTCCGGCCACAGCTATGACCCGCTTTACATAATCCTCTCCGGATGGCCGGGCGATCGCCACGATGTCTCCAGCCTTATATTCCTTACATCTTCTGTTATATATAACGATGTCCTTGTCATGAAGTGTCGGATACATCGAATTCCCATCAACAGTCGAGATTCCCATCAGTATATAGAAGATCAGGATCACCACTGCTGCTATCCCCAGGAACTGCAATGTCACGATCAGTCTCTGGATGCGCATCTCTTTCTTTTTCTTTCTGCGCGTCTCGGGATCTACATCTTCCAACACTTTCTTCTTGATTGCATCTATCTCCATATTCTATCCTTTTCCTGTCTTTCCTGCATCTTATTCCACGCGTTCTCTATTATAATCCTTTTCCCCGGTTAACTCAACAAAAAAGAACGGCCGCCCCTTTTCCCTGCCTTAATGTTCAGAAAAAATGAAGCAATCTTCGTGTAAATCACTAAGTGATTTTTACCAACTTTCACGTAAAAGGTATGAATAATCCAGGATATGTATTGTTTTGAAGGAAGCACGGAGATATAATAGAAAAACATGGTGATAGGAATAATAGTTATAGAAGAAATATTGATAGCAAACGGATTGACTGTGCTAATGATGTGGTTTCTTTTGCTTTGCAGACGGAAAAACAGAGAAAGTCTCCATGAGGAAGACAAACTATATGACGGAATGGCAATAGTGAACTTAGCGGGGGCATTGTCTGAGACAATTGCTTTTCTGGTAGATGGGAATCAATTTACCGGCTGTAGACAGATCAATTATATCTCCAACAGCATATGTTTTATAGGTACCGTCAGCATAGGTCTGCTTTGGTGTCTGTATGTAGAATTACGCATTTACCGGAATTATAAGAGAATATTCAAAAAAGTAAGAGTTGTAATGTTTCCTTGGATCGTAGAAGTAATTATGGTTTTATGTAATCTGCCCGGAACAGGGATTATGTTTAAAATATCTAAGGAGAATGTATATCAGCGAACTACCGGTTCACTGGTAGGATATATCTCACTTATATTATATTTTGCTTACAGCATCTATCTGGTGTATCATTCCAAAAAACAGGGAGTTAATGTGAATTTCTTTCCCGTGATATATTTCGTCGGTCCCTGTTTTGCAGGCGTGCTTATCCAGTTCCTTTTTTACGGAATCACATCGTCATGGGTGTTAGTTGCGATCGCATTGATATTTGTGCAGATGCAGACATATGCCGAGAATTTATATATGGATGAACTTTCCGGATTATATAATCGGAGATATCTTAATGCAGTACTTTCTGAAAGGAAATTTACGAAATGTAAATCTTTATATGGAATCATGATGGATGTAAACGCCTTTAAATATATTAATGATAATTTTGGTCATAGTATGGGAGATAAGGCTGTCTGTACGTTGGGAAATATACTTTTTAGATCTATACCAGCTGCCGGTATGGCAATCCGCTATGCGGGAGATGAGTTTATTGTATTACTATCAGGTGTTGAGGAAGAAAGTGTCCTGGCCACAATGAAAGAGATTCATAATAACCTATCCCGTTTCAATGAATCCGGGATAGAACCATTCACTCTAAGTGTTTCCATGGGATATGCAGAATTTGGATCTGAAGATGATGCCGAAGTGTTCCTGATGCATATGGATGAAAAAATGTATGAGGAAAAGCGGAAATATCATTTGTTAAAGAAATCAGATAATTGATAACATAAACCCGGATTATTCACAGCAGACATTGGTATGCTCCCCGTCAAGAGGACAATAAAAAATAATAAATTTTTGTATCGTCAG
>OBIA01000311.1_pt1 | contig 34593 bp, 30 predicted proteins | sample 1519911 | NCBI WGS metagenome assembly OBIA01 (sample SAMN04209236, study PRJEB22552) | human gut metagenome | biome: gut; material: feces | host: Homo sapiens | place: USA: Oklahoma | reverse complement strand
TTCTGTTATCACAAACGGTTGTCAGGACACTCTCCCGGCAACCGTTTTTCTATGCCGTTCGTTATTCTTTTCCGCCCTTTTATATATTTCCAGGCAACAGAAAAACCCGTAGAACCGAAGTTCTACGGGTATCTTACGTTTGGACACAACGTTATCTTACGATAACAAATCTATATTCAGATTGTATTACTCGATGATTGTAGCAACACGTCCTGATCCTACAGTACGTCCACCTTCACGGATAGCGAAAGTCAGACCCTGTTCCATAGCGATCGGATGGATCAGTTCGATTGTCATTTCTACGTTATCACCAGGCATGCACATTTCTGTACCTTCTGGCAGGCTGATAACACCTGTTACGTCAGTTGTTCTGAAGTAGAACTGCGGACGATAGTTGTTGAAGAACGGAGTATGACGTCCACCTTCATCTTTTGTCAGAACGTAAACCTGAGCTGTGAATTTTGTATGGCATGTAAGTGTTCCTGGTTTAGCAAGAACCTGTCCACGCTCGATCTCGTTTCTCTGAACACCACGAAGAAGTGCTCCGATGTTATCACCAGCCTGAGCCTCATCAAGAAGTTTACGGAACATCTCGATACCAGTTACAACAACTTTACGAGTCTCCTCTTTGATACCAACGATCTCAACTTCCTCAGATACGTGAAGAACACCAGCCTCAACTCTACCAGTTGCAACTGTACCACGTCCTGTGATGGAGAATACGTCCTCTACAGGCATTACGAACGGTTTATCTGTGTCACGCTGTGGGTCCGGAATGTACTCATCAACAGCATCCATAAGCTCCATGATCTTGTCTCCCCATGGGCCAGCCGGATCCTCAAGAGCTTTAAGAGCAGAACCCTGGATAACCGGAATGTCATCTCCTGGGAAGTCATACTCGGAAAGAAGATCACGGATCTCCATCTCAACGAGCTCAAGAAGCTCCTCATCGTCTACCATATCACATTTGTTCATGAATACAACGATGTAAGGAACACCTACCTGACGAGACAGCAGGATGTGCTCTTTTGTCTGAGCCATAACACCATCGGTAGCAGCTACAACCAGGATAGCACCATCCATCTGTGCAGCACCAGTGATCATGTTTTTAACGTAGTCAGCATGGCCTGGGCAGTCAACGTGTGCATAGTGACGTTTGTTTGTTTCGTACTCAACGTGAGCAGTAGAGATTGTGATTCCACGTTCTCTTTCTTCTGGAGCTTTATCGATATTTTCGAATGCTACAGCTTCACCTGTACCCAGTCTTTCGTGCAGAGTTTTTGTAATAGCTGCAGTCAGAGTAGTTTTACCATGGTCAACGTGTCCAATGGTACCAATGTTACAATGTGGTTTGCTTCTTTCAAATTTAGCTTTAGCCATTATTAATTTTCCTCCTTAAAACTTGCGCCTTACGGCAAAATTTTAATTTACTATATTATTAGACCTGCTATCCTTGATTATATTGCAAATCAAGGATATTTGCAAGTCATATTTCCATAATTTCAGCAATTACGGGCGCCTGATAGTAAGGCGTTATTATTTAGCCTTTGCAGACAGAACCTTTTCCTGAACGGACTTCGGAACTGGTTCGTATTTTTCAAAGAACATGGAGTAGTTACCACGTCCCTGAGTTCTGGAACGAAGGTCTGTTGCGTAACCGAACATTTCAGCCAGCGGAACATATCCACGGATCATTTTTCCACCACCGATATCTTCCATACCTTCGATACGACCACGACGGGAGTTGATATCACCGATAACATCACCCATGTAATCTTCCGGAGTAGTAACTTCGACTTTCATGATAGGCTCCAGCAGTACAGGAGATGCTTTCTGCATTGCTTCCTTGAATGCCATAGATCCGGCAATGTGGAATGCCATTTCAGAAGAATCGACTTCATGGTAAGAACCATCGTATACGTTTGCATGAACACCTACTACAGGGAATCCACCCAGGATACCGGACTTCATAGCGTCTTCGATACCTTCACCTACAGCCGGGATGTATTCCTTCGGAATAGCACCACCAACTACGGTAGATTCAAATTTGTAAGTTTCTTCTGCGTTTGCATCCATTGGCTCAAATTTAACTTTACAGTGACCATACTGTCCACGTCCACCGGACTGTTTTGCATATTTGTGCTCAACGTCAACCGGTTTTGTGATGGTCTCTTTATATGCAACCTGAGGAGCACCAACATTAGCTTCTACTTTGAATTCTCTCAGCAGACGGTCAACGATGATATCCAGATGCAGCTCACCCATACCTGCGATGATTGTCTGACCAGTTTCCTGATCGGTATGAGCACGGAAAGTAGGATCTTCCTCTGCCAGTTTTGCCAGAGCTTCACCCAGTTTACCCTGTCCAGCTTTTGTCTTAGGCTCAATAGCCAGCTCGATAACTGGTTCCGGGAATTCCATGGATTCCAGGATTACCGGATGCTGATCATCACAGATGGTATCACCGGTAGTACTGAACTTGAATCCGATCGCTGCTGCGATATCTCCGGAGTAAACTTTGTCCAGCTCCTGACGTTTGTTAGCATGCATCTGCAGGATACGTCCTACACGTTCTTTTTTATCTTTTGTAGCATTTAATACATAAGAACCGGAGTTCATGGTTCCTGAGTATACACGGAAGTATGCCAGTTTACCAACGAACGGGTCAGTCATGATCTTAAATACCAGTGCGGAGAACGGTTCATCATCAGAAGAATGACGAACAACTTCGTTTCCGTCCAGATCAGTTCCGTTGATAGGCGGAATGTCTGTAGGAGCCGGCATGAACTCCAGGATAGCATCCAGAAGTTTCTGAACTCCTTTGTTTTTGTAAGCAGATCCACAGCAAACCGGAACAGCTGTACACTCGCATGTACCTTTTCTCAGTGCTGCTTTCATTGCTTCTACAGAAGGTTCTTCACCTTCCAGATATTCCATCATCAGATCATCATCCAGTTCGCAGATTTTCTCTACCAGTTCTGTATGATACAGTTCTGCTTCGTCCTGCATATCTTCCGGAATATCTACTACAGAGATATCATCACCCTTATCATCGTTGTAGATGTAAGCTTTCATCTCGAACAGGTCAATGATTCCCTGGAATTCATCTTCTTTACCGATTGGCAGCTGAAGACAAATTGCATTTTTTCCTAATCTTGTTTTAATCTGATCTACAGCGTTGTAGAAATCTGCACCCAGGATATCCATCTTGTTGATGAATGCCATACGAGGTACATTGTATGTGTCAGCCTGACGCCATACGTTTTCAGACTGTGGTTCTACACCACCTTTTGCACAGAACACACCAACAGCACCATCCAGTACACGCAGGGAACGCTCTACCTCTACAGTAAAGTCTACGTGACCTGGGGTATCAATGATGTTGATACGATGTTCCAGAGCACCTTTTTTCGGTTTTGTCTGTTCTTCCAGAGTCCAGTGACATGTGGTAGCTGCGGAAGTAATGGTGATACCTCTTTCCTGCTCCTGTTCCATCCAGTCCATGGTAGCAGTACCTTCATGAGTATCACCAATCTTATAGTTGACACCTGTATAATACAGGATACGTTCTGTAAGAGTTGTTTTACCCGCATCGATATGAGCCATAATACCAATATTTCTGGTACGCTCTAATGGATATTCTCTTCCCTCTTTAGCCAATGGATTTTCCTCCTATATTAGAAGCGATAGTGAGCAAATGCTTTATTTGCCTCAGCCATCTTGTGCATGTCTTCTTTTCTCTTAACGGATGCACCTGTGTTGTTCATTGCATCTAAAAGCTCATTTGCAAGTCTTTCTTCCATTGTTTTCTCGCCTCTTTTACGAGAGAACATTGTTAACCAGCGAAGAGCCAGTGCCTGACGTCTGTCTGCTCTTACCTCGATCGGAACCTGATAAGTAGCACCACCGATACGTCTAGCTTTTACTTCAAGAAGTGGCATGATGTTGTTCATAGCCTCTTCGAAAACTTCAAGTGCTGGTTTACCAGCTTTTTCTTCGATTCTGGCGAATGCACCGTAAACAATTTTCTGTGCTACACCTTTCTTACCGTCTAACATGATGTTATTGATAAGTTTGGTAACCACTTTATTGTTGTACATTGGATCTGCCAGAACGTCTCTTTTCTGAGTATGTCCTTTACGTGGCACGTTACTTCCCTCCTTAATCAATAGATTATCTCTTAGGTACTCACATGACAGCCTGAGCAGTTAAACAGGTTCTGTCGACTATGTGTTCGCACTGGTAAATTCCTCTATTTGACCCGCAACCATCAGGGTATAAATGGAATGACCGTACATAGTATTGTGATATTGTCAAATTCGTTTCGTCACGCTATGCAGCGATGACGCAGCTTTTTGTCTTATTTTTTAGGTCTCTTAGCTCCGTATTTGGAACGAGCCTGTTTTCTGTTAGCAACACCTGCGGTATCAAGAGTACCTCTGATGATATGGTATCTTGTACCAGGTAAGTCTTTAACACGGCCTCCACGGATCAGAACAACGCTATGCTCCTGAAGGTTATGACCTTCTCCTGGAATGTAGCTTGTTACTTCGATTCCGTTTGACAGACGTACTCTGGCAATCTTACGAAGAGCTGAGTTAGGTTTTTTAGGTGTAGCAGTTTTAACAGCTGTACACACACCTCTCTTCTGTGGAGAAGACAGATCGCTGGATTTTTTTCTTAAAGAGTTAAAGCTTTTCTGCAGAGCAGGAGCGGTAGATTTCTTAACAGAAGTCTGACGTCCTTTTCTTACTAACTGGTTAAATGTTGGCATTCCATTTCACCTCCTGTAATTATTCCTTTTCTGGTTCTGCGGTTGCTATTTCTAAAATCATACGACTATGCAGCCGTCTTACCTGTTATAAGGTAATTTTGTGCGCATTAAAATAACTGCATTTCCATGCGCACCTGTAGTATCATAGCATCCAAAAAATAAAAAGTCAAGGGAGTATTTCTGATTTTTTATCATTTTCCCTTGACTTTTTACTTATTTATTCGCTATTTGCTGATTTACTCTTCGGTATCCTCCAGAGTTACCAGTTCTTCAGCGATTTCATCTGTTTCTTCGTCGGTACCAGCAGCTTCGGAAGTTTCTTCTACTGTGATATCCTCTTCCGGTGTAACTTCCAGATCTTCATCGTCCATCACGATATCTTCCTCTTCTTCCTTCAGCATGTCGTCTGTGGAAAGTTTGATATTGCTGTAACGTTTCAGACCTGTACCGGCCGGAATCAGTTTACCGATGATAACGTTTTCTTTCAGACCTACCAGGTGGTCAACTTTTCCTTTGATAGCAGCTTCTGTCAGGACTTTTGTTGTCTCCTGGAAGGATGCTGCTGACATGAAGGAATCGGTTGCCAGAGAAGCTTTGGTAATACCCAGCAGAACCTGTTTTCCTTCTGCAGGAGTTTTTCCTTCTGCTTCCATCTGTTCGTTGATGTCTTCATATTCAAGGAAATCAACCATGGTTCCCGGAAGAAGTTCTGTGTCTCCGTTGTCTTCGATACGGATCTTCTTCAGCATCTGACGAACGATAACCTCGATATGCTTATCGTTGATTTCTACACCCTGCAGACGATATACTCTCTGAACTTCCTGGATCATGTAATCCTGTACAGCACGAAGTCCTTTGATTCTCAGAATATCGTGTGGATTTACACTACCTTCTGTCAGTTCATCACCGGCTTCCAGTTCTGCGCCGTCAGCCACCTTGATACGTGATCCATAAGGGATCAGATATGCTTTGGATTCACCTGTTTCTTTATTTGTCACAATAATCTCACGTTTCTTCTTCGTGTCATTTAAGTTAGCAGTTCCTGCGATTTCTGTGATAATTGCAAGTCCCTTAGGCTTTCTTGCCTCGAAAAGCTCCTCGACACGAGGAAGACCCTGTGTGATATCTCCACCGGCAACACCACCACTGTGGAAAGTACGCATGGTAAGCTGTGTACCTGGCTCACCGATAGACTGAGCAGCGATGATACCGACAGATTCACCAACCTGTACCGGCTCGCCGGTTGCAAGGTTCGCACCGTAACATTTCGCACAGATACCAACTTTACATTTACATGTAAGGATTGTACGGATCTTAACTTTCTCGATAGATCCGCCTGTCTGGTTGTCCACGCCTTCTTTCATGATGCGGGCAGCACGTTTCGGTGTGATCATATGGTTGGCTTTTACGATAACTTCGCCATCTTTATTCTTAATTGTCTCACAGGAGAAACGACCTGTGATACGCTCCTGAAGTCCTTCGATCTCTTCTTTACCATCTACAAAAGATTCTACATACATACCTGAGATCTCATCTCTGTTTTCACAGCAGTCTGTCTCACGTACGATCAGATCCTGAGAAACGTCAACCATACGTCTTGTCAGGTAACCTGAATCGGCTGTACGAAGAGCTGTATCGGACATACCTTTACGTGCTCCATGTGCAGACATGAAGTATTCCAGTACGTCAAGACCTTCACGGAAGTTTGACTTGATAGGCAGCTCGATGGTGTGACCGGTTGTATCGGCCATCAGTCCTCGCATACCTGCCAGCTGTTTGATCTGTTTATCAGATCCACGGGCTCCGGAATCGGCCATCATGAAGATGTTGTTGTATTTATCCAGACCATTCAGCAGGGCTTTTGTCAGCTCATCATCGGTCTGTTTCCAGGTTTCTACAACCTCTTTGTAACGCTCTTCTTCTGTGATCAGACCACGTTTGAAGTTTCTTGTGATCTTATCTACAGTTTCCTGTGCCTGTTCGATCATCTGCGGTTTCTGCGGCGGTACGGTCATATCGGAAATCGATACGGTCATGGCTGCTCTTGTAGAATATTTATATCCGGTTGCTTTGATGTCATCCAGTACTTCGGCAGTCTTTGTCTGTCCGTGGGTATTGATAACTTTTTCAAGGATCTGTTTCAGCTGTTTCTTTCCTACGTGGAAATCAACTTCCAGAATCAGTTCATTGCCCGGAACGGAACGATCTACAAATCCCAGATCCTGCGGCAGGATCTCATTGAACAGGAATCTACCCAGTGTAGATTCTACAGTTCCTGTAACCACTTCACCGTTCGGCATTGTTTTCTTACGACGAACATGAATTCTTGACTGCAGTGTCAGGTATCCGTTTTCATAAGCCAGAATGGCTTCGTTTAAGCTCTTGTAATATCCGCCTTCTCCTTTGCTTCCCGGTCTTTCCTGTGTCAGATAGTAGATACCCAGGACCATATCCTGTGAAGGAACGGCTACCGGACCACCATCGGACGGTTTCAGCAGGTTGTTCGGAGACAGAAGCAGGAAACGGCATTCTGCCTGTGCTTCTACGGACAGCGGAAGATGGACAGCCATCTGGTCACCATCGAAATCGGCGTTGAACGCGGTACAAACCAGAGGATGCAGCTTGATTGCTTTACCTTCTACCAGGATCGGTTCGAATGCCTGAATACCCAGACGGTGCAGTGTAGGAGCACGGTTCAGCATAACCGGATGCTCTTTGATAACGTCTTCCAGTACATCCCATACTTCCGGCTGTACTTTCTCGACCATTTTCTTTGCATTTTTAATATTATGAGCGGTTCCGTTTGCAACCAGTTCTTTCATAACGAACGGTTTGAACAGCTCGATCGCCATCTCTTTCGGCAGACCACACTGATAAATCTTCAGTTCCGGTCCAACGACGATTACGGAACGTCCGGAGTAGTCAACTCGTTTACCCAACAGGTTCTGACGGAAACGTCCGGATTTACCTTTCAGCATATCGGACAGCGATTTCAGAGCTCTGTTACCAGGTCCGGTTACCGGACGACCACGACGACCATTATCGATCAGCGCATCTACAGCTTCCTGCAGCATACGTTTCTCGTTTCTTACGATGATATCCGGAGCACCCAGCTCCAGCAGTCTTTTCAGACGGTTATTGCGGTTGATGATACGACGATACAGATCATTCAGGTCAGAGGTAGCAAAACGTCCACCATCCAGCTGTACCATAGGACGCAGATCCGGCGGGATAACCGGCACAACATCCATAATCATCCATTCCGGTCTGTTACCGGATTCCCGGAATGCTTCTACAACTTCCAGACGTTTGATGATACGGGCACGTTTCTGTCCGGTTGCATCTTTCAGTCCGGCTTTCAGTTCTACGGATTCTGCTTCCAGGTCGATGGACTGCAGCAGCTCTTTGATAGATTCTGCACCCATACCTACACGGAAGGTATCACCAAACTGTTCTCTTGCTTCCTGGTATTCTCTCTCTGTCAGCACCTGTTTCAGCTGCAGATTGGTGTTACCCGGATCAAGAACAATATAATTTGCAAAATACAGGACTCTCTCCAGTGTTCTCGGAGACAGATCCAGGATCAGACCCATACGGGACGGGATTCCCTTGAAGTACCAGATATGAGATACCGGTGCTGCCAGTTCAATATGTCCCATACGCTCTCTACGAACGCTTGATTTTGTAACTTCTACACCACAGCGATCGCAGACAACACCTTTATAACGGATCTTTTTATATTTACCACAATGACACTCCCAGTCTTTGCTTGGTCCAAAGATTCTCTCACAAAACAGACCATCTTTTTCCGGTTTTAATGTACGGTAGTTGATGGTTTCTGGTTTTTTTACTTCACCATGAGACCATTCACGGATCTTTTCCGGAGATGCCAGACCAATTTTAATCGCATCGAACGTCATTGGTTGATATACTTCTTTATTGGTTGTTTCAGCCATTTGGTTGCTCCTTTCTAGGATTCACTCCCACGACCGCTGTTACACGGCCGCAGGACTTTTTCTATCGCATCAGAGAATGTCTTCTCTCTTAGAAATCTAATTCTTCGTCAGCAGACTCATCAGCTGCGTCTTCTTCTACATCCACCAGTTCTTCGCCTTCGAATTCCTGTTTGCTGAAACCATAGTTTCCGTAGGACTCTTCTTCATCGCGGTTGTAACGTTTGTCACCCTCGATGATGGAGCGCAGATCAGTATCGCCATAGTCGATATTTTCCATGATTTCCACTTCTGTATTATCGTCTTTCAGGACTCTTACATCCAGACCCAGGGACTGCAGCTCTTTGAGCAGTACCTTGAAGGATTCCGGAATACCCGGTTCAGGGATATTGTCACCTTTGATGATCGCTTCGTATGTCTTCACACGACCGATCACATCATCGGATTTGACTGTCAGGATCTCCTGCAGAGTATAAGATGCACCGTATGCTTCCAGTGCCCATACCTCCATCTCTCCGAAACGCTGACCACCGAACTGAGCTTTACCACCCAGAGGCTGCTGTGTTACCAGGGAGTATGGTCCGGTAGAACGTGCATGGATCTTATCATCAACCAGGTGATGCAGTTTCAGATAATGCATGTGACCGATAGTTACCGGGCTGTCGAAATATTCACCGGTACGACCGTCACGAAGTCTTACTTTACCGTCGCGTGAGATCGGAACACCTTTCCACAGTTTTCTGTGATCTCTGTTTTCATACAGATAATCCATTACTTCCGGAAGCAGTTCTTCTTTGTGTTTGTCAGAGAACTCTTCCCAGGACAGGTTTACATAATCATTTGCCAATTCCAGAGTATCCATGATGTCGTTCTCACTCGCGCCATCGAATACCGGAGTAGCAATGTTAAATCCAAGAGCTTTCGCAGCCAGACTCAGATGAATCTCCAGGACCTGTCCGATATTCATACGGGAAGGTACACCCAGAGGGTTCAGCACGATATCCAGCGGACGTCCGTTCGGCAGGAATGGCATGTCTTCTACAGGCAGAACTCGGGAAACGACACCCTTGTTACCATGACGACCGGCCATCTTATCACCGATGGAGATCTTTCTCTTCTGTGCAATGTAGATACGAACAGCCTGGTTTACACCCGGTGACAGTTCATCGCCGTTTTCTCTTGTAAATACTTTCGCATCCACAACAATACCATATTCACCGTGCGGTACTTTCAGGGAAGTATCACGCACTTCTCTTGCTTTCTCACCGAAGATTGCTCGCAGCAGACGTTCCTCAGCTGTCAGTTCGGTCTCTCCCTTCGGAGTTACTTTACCAACCAGGATATCCCCCGCACGAACCTCAGCACCGATACGGATGATACCACGCTCATCCAGATCTTTCAGAGCATCATCACCGACACCCGGAACGTCTTTTGTGATCTCTTCCGGTCCCAGCTTGGTATCTCTGGACTCTGCTTCGTATTCTTCGATATGAATAGAAGTATATACATCTTCCTGTACCAGTCTCTCGCTCAGCAGAACGGCATCCTCGTAGTTATAACCTTCCCAGGTCATGAATCCGATCAGCGGGTTCTTACCAAGAGCAAGTTCACCATTGTAAGTAGAAGGACCGTCAGCAATTACCTGACCTGCCTCTACGTGTTCGTTCTTGAACACGATTGGTTTCTGGTTGTAACAGTTGGACTGGTTACTTCTCAGGAATTTAGTCAGGCGGTATACATCTGTGGTACCGTCATCATTTTTCATTGTAATTTCTTTAGATGTAGACTTGGTAATGGTACCTGCCTTCTTGGCAACCACACAAACACCGGAGTCTACGGCAGCTTTTGCTTCGATGCCTGTTCCGACTACAGGAGCTTCTGTAATCATCAGCGGTACGGCCTGACGCTGCATGTTGGATCCCATCAGCGCACGGTTCGCATCATCGTTCTGCAGGAACGGGATCAGGGCTGTAGCTACAGAGAATACCATCTTAGGAGATACGTCCATGTAATCGAACATTCTTCTTTCGTATTCCTGTGTCTCTTCGCGATAACGACCGGATACATTCTTATGAAGGAAATGTCCTTCTTCATCCAGCGGTTCGTTCGCCTGTGCTACATGGTAATTATCTTCCTCGTCAGCTGTCATATAAACAACTTCGTCTGTGACGCGAGGATTCTTCGGATCTGTTTTGTCAATCTTACGATACGGAGCTTCTACAAATCCGTATTCGTTGATTCTTGCATAAGATGCCAGAGAGTTGATCAGACCGATGTTAGGTCCCTCAGGAGTCTCTACCGGACACATTCTTCCGTAATGGGAGTAGTGTACATCTCGAACCTCAAATCCGGCACGGTCTCTGGACAGACCACCAGGTCCCAGTGCGGACAGACGTCTCTTATGAGTCAGCTCACCCAGCGGGTTGTTCTGATCCATGAACTGAGACAGCTGAGAAGAACCGAAGAATTCTTTTACAGCAGCTGTTACCGGTTTGATGTTGATCAGAGACTGTGGAGAAATACCCTCCGGATCCTGTGTTGTCATTCTTTCACGAACAACACGTTCCAGTCTTGACATACCGATACGGTACTGGTTCTGTAACAGTTCTCCGACTGCACGGATACGACGGTTTCCTAAGTGGTCGATATCGTCGTCGGTTCCCAGACCATATTCCAGATGTAAGTTATAGTTAATAGAAGCAAAAATATCTTCTTCTGTAATGTGTTTCGGAATCAGATCATGAATATGATGTTTGATGGCTTCTTTCAGCTCATCTTCGTCTTCATATTCTTCCATCAGCTGTGCCAGTGCCGGATAGTATACCAGCTCTGTAACGCCCAGTTCTTCCGGATTGCAGTCTACATATGTGGTCAGATCTACCATCATATTGGACAGAACTTTTACGTTTCTCTCTTCTGTCTGAATCCATACAAACGGAACTGCCGCATTCTGGATAGAAGTTGCCAGTTCTTTTGTTACTTCTGTACCTGCTTCTGCCAGGATCTCACCTGTGGTGGTATCCACTACGTCCTCAGCCAGTACGTGACCACTGATACGGTTCTTCAGATGCAGTTTTTTATTGAATTTATATCTACCTACCTTAGCCAGATCGTAACGCTTCGGATCAAAGAACATGCTTGTGATCAGACTTCTTGCGCTGTCCACTGCAAGCGGTTCGCCCGGACGGATCTTCTTATACAGCTCTAACAGACCTTCTTCATAGCAGGTTGCTGTATCTTTGGTAAAGCTTGCCAGAATCTTTGGCTCCTCACCGAACAGTTCTGTGATCTCTGCATTGGTTCCTTTTCCCAAAGCACGAATCAGAACAGAAATCGGAACCTTTCTTGTTCTGTCTACACGTACCCAGAAAACATCGTTGGCATCTGTTTCATATTCCAGCCATGCTCCTCTGTTCGGAATTACGGTAGAAGAAAACAGTCTCTTACCAAATTTGTCATGAGCAATCGCATAGTAAATACCAGGGGAACGTACTAACTGACTGACAATAACTCGTTCTGCACCATTAATTACGAAGGTACCGGTTGCTGTCATCAACGGCAAATCTCCCATGAAAATCTCATGCTCTTTAATTTCGTCGTTTTCCTTATTGTACAATCTCACCTTTACTTTTAAAGGTGCTGCGTAAGTTGCGTCTCTTTCTTTGCACTCTTCGATAGAATATTTCACATCATCCTCGCACAAAGTAAAGTCCACAAATTCCAAGCTCAACTTGCCACTGTAATCTGTGATCGGAGAGATATCAGCAAATACTTCCTTTAAACCTTCCTCAAGGAACCAGTTATAGGAATCTTTCTGAACCTCAATCAAGTTGGGCATTTCCAAAACTTCTTTTTGTCTCTGGTAGCTCATCCGCATACTTTTACCGTTTGTAATAGGACGTATTCTGTTTTTTTCCATTGACCGTTTCACCCCTTGTGTATTTGATTTATTACTGCTCATGCCTGTTTCGTGCTTCTTAAGATTAGACTAGTAGGCATATCTTGCCATAATAGTGCATTTTTTACAATATCACAGTTTGTCAAGAGTGTCAACCCATTTTTCTAATCTTTTTTTATTTTTTCAAGATGTCATGGGGAAAAGATCAAATCTGCTTTGGTCCTTTACCCATGACACCTTCTTCATTATAAAAACCCGGAAGAGCACCGTAGCTCTTCCGGGTTCTCCATCTTTCGACTAAATGCTGTAACCTAATTATTTCAGAGTTACTTTAGCGCCTTCAGCTTCCAGTTTTGTTTTGATTTCTTCAGCTTCTGCTTTTGCAGCTGCTTCTTTGATTACTTTCGGAGCACCGTCTACTACTGCTTTAGCTTCTTTCAGTCCCAGACCTGTTGCTTCACGAACAACTTTGATAACTTTAACTTTGTTAGGACCAACTTCTGTCAGTTCTACGTCAAATTCATCTTTTTCTTCTGCTGCTTCTGCTGCACCTGCTGCTGCTACAACAACACCTGCTGCTGCGGATACACCAAATTCTTCTTCACATGCTTTTACCAGTTCGTTCAGTTCCAGAACGGACAGTTCTTTGATAGCTTCAATAAATTCAGCTGTTGTAAGTTTTGCCATTTTTATTTACCTCCAATTATAAGTTTGTTTTCTTTTTTAATTTTTTTGAAGCAGCTTACGCTGCGAGAAAGTTCGACATCGCTTTGCGCTGTCGAACAGCTAAGTTTCCAACCTCAGGCTGCGCTTTCAGCTTGCCTTCGCTAAGAAACTTATGCTTCTTTTGCTTCTGCGATCTGGCTGATGACGCGAGCAAAGTTTGTGATTGGGGACTGGATGCTTCCAAGCAGTTTTCCAAGAAGTTCCTCTCTGGAAGGTACTTCGGACAGTGCTTTGATTCCAGCCTGGTCATAGTAACCACCTTCAACAACACCTGCTACCAGTTCCAGCTGCGGAGCTGTTTTTGCGAATTTCGCAAGGATTCTTGCAGGAGCAGTTGCATCTTCTTTAGAGATAGCCAGAGCATTTGTTCCATCCAGATGTTTGCACAGTTCTTCACACGGAGTTCCCTGGAATGCAAAGTTCATCATTGTGTTTTTGTATACTTTGTATACAACGCCAGCTTCTCTTAATTCCTTACGCAGCTGAGTATCCTGAGCTACTGTCAGACCACTGTAGTTTACCAGAACAACGCCCTGAGCATCAGCGATATTTGCGGAAATCTCTTCTACGATCGGTTTTTTCAGTTCAACTTTTGCCATGATTGGTGCACCTCCTTATAGATTTTGTGTACCGCCAAATATGAAAAAAGCCTCTTCGCGCACCGCAAAGAGGAGTCCAATTCTTCATTAAGAATGTATATTTCCTCGGCAGGCGTTCTAGCCTTATGCCTTCCGGCACCTGCTGTCTTCGGCGTGATACTAGTGTAGTATATCATCACGCTTTCACCTTGTCAAGCCTTTTTCTCGTAAATTTTTCCACTTTTTATACTTCTGCTTTTTATAACTTTTTGCACATCTCTTTTCAATACCTTTGGGCAACCAAACCAGATCCACATCTTTTCCCGTGCTCCCATTTGGCATTGGGCATTCACCAGCCGTCAGCCCGTGAGAGTTGGAGTGTGATCCAAAGGCATTTTGCGGGCGCTTAGGGTAAGCTTTGAAATCCGGCATTTACGCAGACTTAGGCGCGAAGCCTCTGCTGAGCGTCTTAGTCGAAGTTAATGACTAGTTCAAAGTTGCCCTGCCCGCTGCCTTTGGATCACACTCCAACTCTCACGGGCGTCCTCCCTTCAATCCCCCACAAAAAAGAGCGTCGCCCACAAAGGCTCCGCTCTTCTTCATTTGCACTTATATGATTACACAAGTTTTAATGGGTTAATCTTAACGCCAGGTCCCATAGTAGGAGCTACTGTTACGCTCTTCAGGAACTGTCCTTTCAGTGTAGCAGGTTTTGCTTTGTTGATTGCACCCATCAGCGTCTGGAAGTTGTCCGCTAACTGTTCTTCTGTGAAAGAAGCTTTTCCGATTGGCACGTGAATAATGTTTGTTTTGTCAAGACGATATTCAATCTTACCAGCTTTGATATCCTGAACAGCTTTGGTAACGTCCATAGTTACTGTACCAGCTTTCGGGTTTGGCATTAAGCCTTTCGGTCCAAGTACACGACCCAGACGACCAACAACACCCATCATGTCCGGTGTAGCAACAACTACGTCAAAGTCAAACCATCCTTCGTTCTGGATCTTCGGGATCAGTTCTTCTGCTCCAACGAATTCTGCGCCAGCTGCCTGAGCTTCATCAGCTTTTACACCTTTTGCGAATACCAGGACGCGAACAGTTTTACCGGTTCCGTGAGGCAGAACTACTGCACCACGAATCTGCTGGTCAGCGTGACGTCCGTCACAACCTGTTCTGATATGAGCTTCGATTGTTTCATCAAATTTTGCAACTGCAGATTTTTTAGCTAAAGCGATTGCTTCATCCGGATCATACAGTTTTGCACGATCAACTGCTTTTGCAGTTTCCATATATTTTTTACCGTGTTTCATTTCCTATAACCTCCTGTGGTAATTGCGGGGATTGCCCTCCCACGATATTTGTCTGTTTGTGACCTTCCGGTCTCAAAGTTACATTAGTAAAGATTAGTCCTCAACTACGATACCCATACTTCTTGCAGTACCAGCGATCATGCTCATAGCTGCTTCGATGCTTGCTGCATTCAGATCTGGCATTTTCATTTCAGCGATCTCTTTTACTTTGTCTTTGGAAATAGTAGCTACTTTTGTTTTGTTCGGAACACCTGAACCTGATTTGATGTTACAAGCTTTCTTCAGCAAAACTGCAGCTGGTGGAGTTTTGGTTATAAAGCTGAAACTTCTGTCTGCGTATACAGTGATAACTACAGGGATGATCAGATCTCCCTTGTCAGCTGTTCTAGCATTGAATTCTTTTGTAAACTGTACGATGTTTACACCATGCTGACCCAGAGCCGGTCCAACTGGTGGTGCTGGTGTTGCCTTACCAGCAGGAATCTGTAATTTGATATATCCTGTTACTTTCTTTGCCATTGTAATGACCTCCTATAATGTGGTAATTGCGGGGATTTCCCTCCCACGAATCATTTCTGTGCGAAACCTCGTACTTCGATGATTCTGTTTACAACTTCTTAATTTCTGCGAAACTGATCTCAACCGGTGTTTCGCGACCAAATAACTCAACATTGATTGTCACAGTCTGTTTCTGACTGTTGATCGTCTGGATGATACCAGTAGTATCTTTCCAGGCTCCTCCGGTAACAACTACGCTGTCGCCTTCTGCAAAATCGATCTCGATCGTTTCTGACTGGATGCCCAGCATGCCGATCTCCTCTTCGCTCAAAGGCACCGGTTTGGATCCCGGTCCGACAAATCCGGTCACACCACGGGTATTACGAACAACGTACCATGTATCGTCGTTCATCACCATGTTGATCAGTACATATCCCGGGAACATTTTCTTGGATACGAGCTTCTGTGCACCGTTTTTCAACTCTGTCACATCCTGCATCGGTACCCGTACTTCCAGAATCTGATCTTCCAGATGTCGGTTTTCGATTGTTTTCTCAATGTTGGCTTTCACTTTGTTTTCATAGCCCGAATATGTATGGGCTACATACCAGTTTGCTTCTGCCATTTCATCACCCTTGTCCTTATTTAATCAGTAAATTAACGAACTCCAGAACCGCACTGTCCAGAACGGAAATGATCACGCCCAGGACAACTGTGATACCAACAACGGCAACTGTCTGTCTGCCGACTGTTTTTTTGTCAGTCCAGATAATCTTGTCAAATTCGGACTTCAGACCTTTGGTCCAGCTCTTCTTTGGAGCCTTCTCCTTCTTCGGAGCCTTTTCTTTTTTTGCAGCTTCTGCCATAGTCCTCACCTCTTACACGACAATCTTATTTCGTCTCTTTGTGCATTGTGTGTGTTCTACAGAATTTACAATACTTTTTGGTCTCCAGTCTTTCCGGATGATTCTTTTTCTCTTTTGTCATGTTGTAATTCCGCTGTTTACATTCTGTACATGCCAATGTGATTTTTACGCGCACGACTTCCACCTCCACTGTGTTGATTTGCGTTGTTGCAACGGACTTTTTTCTTCTGCCATCGAACTTCACGACTTTCGATTTTAGGCATAAAAAAAAGACCTACTTCCATGTCGCCTACTAACTATATCATGCGTCAAGGGAAAAGTCAAGTAAAATGAAAAAGCTGTCGAAGATTTTTTCCGCGACAGCTTTTGTACATTTGATTTTCAGATTTTTATTTCTCCAGTTCCAGCTCATCCACTGCCAGTTTCAGAGCACCCATGATTCCCTGGTTATCATTTAAGCTTGGCAGTACGATATAATGTTCCAGATCTTCCATCTCTTTTGTCTTGATATAGCCGCCAAGCTGTTTTCTGACTTCTTCTCTTACTAACGGCATCATATGTTCCTGATGCATAACACCGCCGCCCAGGATGATTCTTTCCGGGGACAGTACCAGGATCAGGTCTACCAGTGCCTGTCCGATGTAGTAAGCTTCCATTTCCCATACTTCTTTCCGATCTGCCAGTTCCACACCTTTTTTACCCCAGCGTGCTTCGATCGCCGGTCCTGCTGCCAGACCTTCCAGACATGTTTTGTGATACGGGCATTTGCCTTCGTAATGATCTTCCGGATGTTTTCTCATCAGAATATGTCCTGCTTCCGGATGCAGCATACCATGAATCAGTTTTCCGTTGCTCATGATACCCATACCAACACCGGTTCCGATAGTGATGTATACACTGTTTTTTAATCCTTTGGTGATTCCCCATGTGGACTCGCCCAGTGCGGAACCGTTTACATCGGTGTCAAATCCTACCGGGATGTTCAGTGCTTTTTTGAAAGCGCCTACGATATCACAGTTTACCCATGCCAGTTTCGGTGTGGTTGTGATATAACCATAGGTTTCAGAGTCACGGTTTACATCGATCGGTCCGAAGCAGCCGATTCCCAGTGCTTCGATCTCTTTATCTTTAAAATAATCAATCAGTTTCGGAAGTGTGATCTCCGGAGTCTCGGTAGGGATGGATACCCGTTCAAAAATTTCTCCGTTTTCATTTCCGATTGCGCAGACCATCTTGGTTCCGCCTGCTTCCAGTGCTCCCAGTCTCATATCTGTATTCTCCTTTTTATCTGTATTTTGAACGGTTTTTCTTTCTCTTTGTGCCGTTCTCAGATTTTCTCTGTTTTATATATTCCGCCCGACTTTTTAATTTCCTTTTATTAAGTCCGGATTTTCTTTTAATGTTTTTCCGGGTTTGAGCAGATCAGGCTCATCACGCCTTCAAAGCGACATTTGCCATAGCCGGCAGGCACGATAAAATGCTGTCCTTTTTCTACCGGGATTCCGTTTACGGTACCGAAACCTTCCACTACACTGACATCGGTAAAATATCTATCGAATTCAATGGTAAATACACCGTCTACATCGTATTTGTCTACCGAATAGAATGGGCAGGTGATCAGGTGTTTATGTTCTGCTCCCTGCAGGTTTTCGGTGTAAGTGTCGCATTTTGCCGGTTCAAACGGTGCCACGATCGTATCAATGCTCTGTTCTACGTGCAGCTGTCTCGGTTTTCCGTTGGACAGTCTGTCGTAATCGTAGACACGGTATGTGATATCGCTGTTCTGCTGTGTCTCCAGGATCACGGTACCGCCTTTGATCGCGTGCAGGCATCCCGGATTGATCTGGAAGAAATCTCCTTTTTTCACGTCTACCACACGGATAAATTCAGACCAGCGTCCCTGACGGATCATCTCTTCGAGTTCTTTTTTGTCTTTTGCATTGTGTCCGATGACAATCTTGGTGTCCGGCTCACAGTCCAGCACGTACCAGCACTCGGTTTTTCCGAGAGAACCATTTTCATGTTCTGCTGCGTAAGCATCGTCCGGATGTACCTGGATGCTCAGGTCATTTTTTGCATCGATGATCTTGATCAGCAGCGGGAACTGGTCGCCCGGATAGTTTCCGAACAGTTCCGGTTCTTCTTCCCACAGCTGGCTCAGATATTTTCCGTCATATCTGCCGCCTGCGATCTTACAGTCACCGTTTTTGTGTGCGCTGATCGCCCAGCACTCTCCTGTTGTGTCACTTGGAATATCGTATCCGAAGGAGTCTCTTAATTTTGTTCCACCCCAGATAGCCTCCTTGAATACCGGCTCCAGAAATAACAGTTCCATATGTAATACCCTCCATGTTTCCTCAGTTTTCGTAACTGTTCAGTACCTTCACAGTTACTGTTTTCTACATTATACTTCCCGCCATCCGGGAAGTAAAGAAAAAGCCGAAGGATGTCCCGGGATTTTGCCATATTCATAGCGAGACGCCATTACCTTTGAACAGTAACCGGGGCAGTCTCGGTCTGTTTCGGAACCATTTTCTGGATAGTGATGTGATATGCCAGTCCCAACGGGATGCACGCACCGATCCATGCCAGCGGGCTTGCGGAACTTGCACCGGTAAATCCCAGGCGTTCTACCAGGATGATCGCTGCGGTGGCACGCATGATCAGTTCCATGATTCCTGCCACCGTCGGTACCCAGCCGTTTCCAAGTCCCTGCAGCGTAAAACGGTAGATAAATAACAGTCCCAGTACCCAGTAACAGGAGCCGTTGATCACCAGGTATATTTTGGATAATGCGATCACATCCTGCTCGCCGCTTCCCACAAAGATAGCGGAAAGATTGCTTCCGGCAAAGATGTTCATCAGTCCCATCAGGATGCTGACGGTCAGAGAAATCAGGATGCACTGAAATACTCCTTTTTTGATTCGCTCATACTGACCGGCGCCGTAATTCTGTGCGGTGTAGGTCGTCATCGCCTGTCCGAGAGAATTTAACGGCATCGTGGCGATGGAATCGATCTTCTGTGCTGCCGTGTATGCTGCTACGGATACCGCACCCAGTCCGTTCAGGGCAAATTGCAGGATCAGCGCACCGATCGCAATGATGGACATCTGGAATGCCATTGGAAATGCAACTCTCAGATGATCGCCCAGCTGTTTTTTTGCAAGGTGAAAATGGTGACGGTTGATCCGAAGCACCGGCATTTTCTTCCATATATATACGAAGCAACAGATTCCGGATAACAGCTGGGAAAAGATGGTTGCCACACCTGCCCCTGCTACTCCCATGCCGACAACAGCAATCAGCACGATATCCAGTACGATATTGACACAACAGGCGAAGATCAGAAAATACAGCGGTGTCCGGCTGTCTCCCAATGCCCGCATGGTGTTGGAACCAAGGTTAAATAATACACTCGCGCCGATTCCCCAGAAGATGATCCGGATATAAGAAACGGCATCGTCTAAAATTTCTTCCGGCGTCTGTAACAGCTCCATCGCGGGGCGAATCAGTGCTACTGCAAGGAATGTCATCACGATTGTAAGGGCAACACTTAACATGATACCTGCTGCGAAACTGCAGCGGATCCCTTCCTCATCTCCTGCGCCGAACCGCTGCGCGATAAGGATCGATAATCCCGAGGTAAATCCCATAACAAATCCTAGGATAAAGAAGGATACACTTCCCGTACATCCGACAGCCGCCAGGGCATTGACTCCTATGGTACGTCCTACGATTACGGTGTCCGCCATGCTGTAAAACTGCTGAAAAATGTTTCCCACGATCAGCGGAAGCGCAAATAAAAGGATTAATTTTACCGGTTTTCCTGATGTCATACTTTTTGTCATTTTCTTTTTCATCCTTTCTTTTTTCTGCATACCATGTGGCATCTTTCACCGCCGGCTGCCAGTTTTTATGTGATAGTTCCATTATAAAAAAGCCACCGAAAAGTGGAATGTACTTTCTTGTGCAACGGATGGTTTATGTTGTATACTTGAATTATTATGATACCAGGGTCAAAAGGTCTGAAATCTGACGCAAGCTTGCTTGCGAGAAGATTTCTGAACTTGGGACCCGCCAAAAACATGAGTAAGTAGCCATTTTTCGAAGAAAAATGAGCGGATTACGAATGTTTTTGAGGATTGTGAGAGTACGAAGTACGGAACAATCCGGTATCAAAGGAGTCAAAATACCTTTGACAGGGGGATTTTTATGGAACCATCGGTATATGATCTTACTTACAATGATCTCAATCCTCGGTTTCTGTTTTGTTGCAATCTACTTCGCACGGAACCTGAGGTGAATTATCATTGTCATGATTTTATTGAATTTGCTATTATTTTAAAGGGAAAGACGACGTTTCGCATCGATGAACAGTTATATGATGTGGAAGAGGGTTCGGTGATTTTGCTGAATCCGGGAACGTATCACCAGAGTCTGCCGACGGACGGGACTTCTGTGCGGGAGTTTTATCTAGCGTTTTCGAATGTGGAGTTTACCGAATGTACCAGGGGGCATTTTCCGCTTTTTAAGAATTATCAGTTTGTGACAACGCTGCCGGACAGTTATAAGGATCTGCTGTTTCGACTGTGTAATCTGATGGAGCAGGAATCGAAGACCTGCCAGCCGGGGCGGTATTTTATGCTGAAGTCTTTTCTGATTCAGGTGATCTGTCTGCTTTGCAGGTATCAGAAACAGGAGCTTGAGGAGGATGTGAAGCGGCAGTATGCACCGCGGTATGAGTTTAAGTCGGTAAATAAGAAGTATGTGGTTCAGCAGATTATGCATTATATGGAGACGCATTATAAAGAGAAGATTTCGCTGGATCAGATTGCGGCAAATATGTATCTGAGTTCTTTTTATATTTCGAAGATTTTCAAGAGTGAGACGGGGGATACGCCGATCAATTATCTGATCAGTCTGCGGATGCAGAAGGCGCGGGAATTGCTGGATGAGAACCCGGAGCAGTCGATTCAGGCGGTGGCGATGGCTGTGGGGTATGAGGATGCTTATCATTTTAGTAAGTTGTTTAAGAAGTATTTTGGGTTGTCGCCGCTTTATTATAAGGCTCGGATTCCGCAGTAAAGGATGAGTTTGTTGGGGAGGGGGTGAGCCCCAGGAAGCCCGCGATCCCTCCTCGGTGCGCGCTCAGGTCTGCGTTCGGTTTGAGCCTGTAGTCTCAAACTCGTACTCGACAAGTTCGCGCTTACCGAGGAGGGATCGCGGGTTTCCTGGGCATTGGACGTTACTGGCACAGACTATTTCCTGTAGGGGTGTTTTATGTAAACTCATAATGCATAAAAGATTGAATGAACACTTTATAGTTGCTTCTGCGTGCCTGTCTTTGTTTGGATAGTAGCAAAACAGAGCGGATTCATATCCTTTTTGACATTTTTTTGTACAGTGTTGGATCGTTCTATCCATCTTTGTAGCATATCTTTTCTGGATAATTACCAGCTTCTATTTTTCTTTATTTTTATCTTTTTCTATACCTATATTTCCCTGCGGTAGTTTTGTCTTACAGATGCCACACCAGATTTTGGGCTGGGACTACTTCGTACTCGCCGGCTTTGGCGCCTACGCGGAGGTAGACATTTTGGATTCCGGCCTGGATGATGAGGCGGGAGCATAGAGGGCAGGGTTTGGCGCGGTGGATGGAGTTGTCGCCGGGGTTGATGCCGGCTAGGTAGAGATCGGCGCCAATGGTCTGTTCGCGGGAACAGTTTAACAGGGCGTTTTGTTCGGCGTGGATGGCGCGGCAGAGACCGTAGCCTTCGCCCTGGTGCATGCCGAGTTGGATTCTTGGGCATACGCCGAGGTCACAGCAGTTGTCATAACCCCGCGGGGAGCCGTTGTAGCCGGTGGAGATTACCACATCGTCTTTTACGATCACGGCACCGTATTTTCGTTTGATGCAGGTGCTTCGATAGGCAAATGCTTCGGCTACGTTCAGGTATGTATCTATTTTGGATATTCGTTTTGTTCCTTCCGGACCTACCATGTTGGTTCCTCCTGATTGTCTTTTCGCAACTGTTCAGTATCTTCACCGTTATGCTATCTACTGGATAGTTACTTTTTATTATTTTTCTTTCTATAGGATAGCTCAGAAATGATGTTTTGTAAACTGCATCTCGTAGACTCTCGTTGTCTGTTTTCTGCTTTCAAACCGGAACGCACCCGAAATGCGGCACAACACATGCAAAAAGCAGACAGTAACAACTGTTCAAAGTTATTCCTGTCTGCTTTCTTTATCCGCAAGCCTGTTTGTATTCCATCAGTTTCCGGCGTGCCTGCTGGTTCAGGTGGCGGGGTACCTGGATCTGAACGGTGACGTACTGGTCGCCGTGGACGTTCGGATTTTTCATGGATACAATTCCTTTTCCACGCAGCCGAATCTTGCTGCCCGACTGGGTCCCTTCTTTGATTTTACAACTGACATCCCCGTATAATGTGGATACTCTGGCTTCTCCGCCGAGAGCGGCAGTTGTGTATGGGATATTGACGGTGGTATAGACATCGGCACCTTTCCGTTCGTATCCCGGTTTTGTTCCGACTTTTGCTCTCAGGAGCAGATCACCCGGTTCACCGCCTCCGATTCCCGGATGACCTTTTCCACGCAGCCGCACGCTCTGTCCGGTATCGATTCCCGCAGGAATGTGCACTTTCAGGGTGCGGTTGCCGTCGGCTTCCTGCAGTGTGATCATCTTATCGCAGCCAAATGCCGCTTCATCAAAGGTAAGCGAAATTTCCGCTTCCAGATTCTCCCCTTTTTCGGAATAGGTTCCGTGAAATCCATGATTACCATAGAATCCATCGTTTCCGCCCTGATGGAACTGCTGATAGAATCCGCTGCCGTTATGAAATCCTCCGCTGTGGAAGTTTCCGCCTTTTGTTCCCTGACGAAACATATTTCCAAACAGATCTCCGAAGATATCATCTCCATCGGATCCGGTAAAATGGTACTCCCGATAACCATTCTGGCCGTTTCCACCGCCGAAGTTTCCATATCCATATTGTTTCTGTGCTCTCGCAGCATCCGCATTGAATCCCGGCTCGAAAGCGATATGTCCGAATTCATCGTATAATTTTTTCTTTTCTTCATCGCCTAATACTGCATAAGCTTCTGAGATTTCTTTGAATCGTTTTTCTGCCTCTGCATTACCGGCATTGGTGTCCGGGTGGTATTTTTTCGCCAGTTTTCGGTAGGCTTTTTTGATTGCCGAACTGTCTGCATCTTTGCTTACGCCAAGCACTTCGTAGTAATCTCTTTTCTTTTCCACTTGTTCCACCTCCTTTGGAACCTGGTACACTCTGTGTTTCTAAGTGCTGATTTCCTGTATATTAAAAAAGAGAGACTCCGGATATGTATTTTGTCCTGTCCCTCTGTGGTAATCTCTATAGTGAACGAGTCTTGTGACCCTCTTATTTTCCTTTGGTTCTGTTCACTCGATTTCACAGTCTTGAGCGCACAGTTTAAGTTCCGGCGGACGCCCGGTTCGCGCCCGCCGTTAGTTTTATGTTCATCTTCCTGCATGTTTATGCGATGGAGATGTATTTTGCTTCTTTTACTTCTGGTTTTGCTTCTTTTTTCGGAATCTCGAGTTTCAGGACACCGTCTTCAAATTTTGCTTTGATGTCGTTCTGCGTGATATCGTCTCCTACATAGAAGCTTCTCTGGCAGGTTCCGCTGTATCTTTCTTTGCGGATGTATTTGCCATCTTTGTTTTTCTCATCTTTATTCTGGTTTGTGGATGCGGTGATGATCAGGTAGCCGTCTTTCACTTCTCCTTTTACATCTTCTTTCTTGAATCCCGGCAGGTCAATGGATACGTCAAATCCGTCTTTGTTTTCTACTACATCGGTTTTCATCAGGGTGTTCTGTGCACTCTTGGTATAGGTTCTCTCCGGAACTCCAAAGAAATCATCCATAAAGTTTTCTCCAAAAATACTAGGCATTAACATAAGTCATTTCTCCCTTCTATGAATTCCACCTGTGTCAGGTGAATTGATTACTGTTTTTTGTTTTGTTGGTTTGAACATTGGATATATGGGGTTTTTTTATTTATTTCTCTCTTCCTTTGTTCTAGTTGTACTATAACACTTGTGTTAGCACTCGTCAAGAGGGAGTGCTAATTTTTTTGTGAAGATTTTGTGTCGCTGCAAAGATGAAAAGGGGGACTTTTCCAGACGGACGCGAAAGAGGCGGAGCAGGTCAGGGGCTGCAACGTGGGCAGGGCAACAAAGTGTTGCTGCCCCCTGACCTGCTCCGCCTCTTTCGCTGGGTATTGGCTGTGACTGTGATTTTTCATGGAGAAAATGAATCAAAGCATAAACTTTGGCTCGTTGCTCGCGTAATTTAAATAAGCCTGCAAGGTATGACGGAAAGTATCTGTCATATCTTACAGGCTTGAAGGAATTACCGTTTCAGGATGTCTGTGCCGTCTTTTTTCAGGCGGTAGCCGTCAAAGGCTTTGTTTCCTTTGTACATGCGGCTGTGGCCGTCGGTGGTTTCCGGGGCGGTGCCGGGGGCTGGGTGGATTGTGGTGGCATTGGAGAGGCGGGTTGGGGTTGGGTCGCCTTCCGGGGTGTTTTTGTAGTTTACATAAGTGTTGTTCTGGTAGTGGGCGTCTGGGCTGTTGTAGTTCCAGGACTCTTCTTTTGGTTCGTTTCCGGCGTAGATGATGGTGTTGTCGGTGACTTCGATTCCGCCGCCTTCGATCATCGTATCGCCCCAGATCCGGTGGCGGATGAAGTCTACGCCTTCTTTTATATAGAAGATGTTGCCGTAGATTTTCGCGTCCACGTTTCGTACCGGGGTCAGGATGCCGGTTCCGTCGTTTTGGCTGATGTTGTAGCGGAAGATGTTGTTGACGCTCTCGCCCTCACAGAACATCACACAGCCGCCGCCATTGTTGCAGCTGTAGTTGTACTGGTAAATGGTTCCGTCGCCGGAGTCGGCATCCCATGCCTGTCCGTCCTGGTTGTAGACGGTGTTGTAGGCTTCGTTATACTGAAACAGGGCGGTTTTGCATTTCCATGGCCAGATGGCGGCTGCGGTCATGCCGCCACGGTTTCCTTCTTCGTTGTACAGATCCGGATGGATGTCTACGGCGATATTTTCGGATACGTTGTACTGGATCAGCGGTTCAAAGCAGTACATCGGTGTGATGCCGTCTCCGCCGATATCTTTGACAAAGTTGTGTTCGATCACGACATTGGTGGAGCCGTAGGTTTTCACTATTTCATCGGGCAGTTCCAGGGTCGTGAATTTGTCATGCTGGTAGGTGTAGCCTGCGGCAATTCCCCATCTGCGGCATTTTTCGACTTTGCAGTGATGGATGTGGATACCGTCATAACGGGCGATTCCGGTCTTTTCTTCGTCGTCCGGGCGTGAGACGGACATGTAGATGCCGCCGTTATTCAGATGTTTGTCGTAGATATTTCCCTCTACATCATGGATGTACAGGTGATCGAGTTCGATCTGATGCAGGGTTCCGTGATTCTGTGCGATCACGGATACACCGGTGCGGTTCATGCGATCTGCCTGGTTCAGGCGTTCATTTTTGATGCAGGGATTGTTGGTGATTTCCAGATTCCGGATGGAAATGTACTCTGCATCGTATAAGAGAACCGCGGAAGACAGATAGCCTTTCCAGGTATGTACCACATTGTCCAGATGTCCACCGTAGTTCTGATACCAGATCCCGTTTCCGTCTGCCTCGATCCGCGGCAGCGCACCCTCGCCGTATGCATCTACGACAACCGGTGCCTCCTTGGTTCCCCCTGCATACAAGTGCAGATACTCCCCGATAAATACAGATCCCCGTTCCAAAAAGATCTGATCTCCCGGCTGGATCTCCAGTTGATTGATCTTTCGCAGACTGCGAAACGCGTCCTCCGGTGTCTGTCCGCTGTTTGTATCATCTCCATGCATGCTGCTCACATAAAATATTCTTCCCATGAAAAACCTCCTTGTAATTTCTGTAATTAAACTTCAATCATTAATAAGTAATGTAACAACCATATTCTGTATATTTTTCTGAAAATAACAGAAAAGTGCCGGATTCTTACATCTGACACTCTTTTTTCTGTTGCAAATACATTTTTCTCAGCTTCCTCGCTCTACCCGATCAGAATCGCATACTGCTTTTTCCAGCATTCCCCCGGCTTTGCCTGATTGATGCCCGGTTTTTTTGAAATGTCTTCGCAAAATCCTTCATCATCGCATCTGCCCGCCCAAGGCTCCAGACAGACGTACGGTCCTTTTGGAAGGGACCAGATGCCGAAACTGTAAAACTCGTCGATACAGCGGACTCCCGTATAAAGCTGTCCGGTGGCTTTTTTTCTGAGCCAAGCTTCTTTAATCTGCGCATCATCAAATACCAGCGTGTCCACATCAAACAGCTGGTCACTTAATGCCAGCGTATGATCCGTCAGTTTCACCGGGTATTTCTGATCCGGTTTTCCGGTACCGTTGACCAGATCGACCGCGGTAGCGGTAAGCTCTGTATTTTCCGGAAAATACAGTTCATAGTCTTCTTTCTGTTCTCCTTCTTTTTCAAACCGGAAGCCCGGATGTCCGCCGATCGTAAAACTCATGACTTTCCCGGACCGGTTTTCCACTTCCCAGGTGACAATAATCTGTTTTCCCTGTAATTCATACGTGATCCATAATGCAAATTCAAATGGATAGTACTTTCCTGTCTCTTCGTCAGATACCAGCTGATAGCGCAGCTTTTCGACACACTCTTCTACGCAGGTAAATTCTTTTTCTCTGGCAAATCCATGCTGGCGGGTCTGGTATTCTTTCCCGTTGATCTTCATTTTTTTCTGCCAGGTACTTCCTACATTTGGAAAAAGAATCGGGGAGCGATAGTCCCAGAAGGTCGGATCGCCGTTCCAGAGAATCTCCGCACCGGTATCCTTTCTCACGATTCGCATCAGTTCCGCACCGCGGTCGCTGACTTCTACACAGAGGAAATGATTTTCCATTTTTCTGTTCATCTCTTGTTACTCCTCTTACACGCACTGTTTTCTTACTACTATACCCTGTTTTTCCCCGGTAATCCAGTCCGGCTTTTTATATTTTTGCAAAAAAAGGCAAACAGAAAGTAGATTCTTTTTCTGTTCGCCTTTTCTTTTCCTTTTTGTGTATATTTTTTCGATTAATCGATCTTCAGGATCAGTTCCAGCACGCGTCTTGCGCAGTGTTCCAGATCCGCACGGGTGATCTCACCAAGTTCCATGGCTTTTTTCACACGTTCCGGATAACCGGTTGCCATCTTGACATCATTTCCGGCTTTGATCTCTTTGTAGTGCTCACCACGGGTCCACCAGTCTGTGGTCACCATGCCCCGGAATCCCCATTCTCCGCGAAGGATATCTTCCAGAAGTTCTTTATTTTCCGAAGCTCTGTGACCGTTGATCACATTGTAGGAGCTCATGATCGTCCACGGATCGGATTCTTTTACGATAATTTCAAACTGTTTCAGATAAATCTCACGAAGGGCACGTTCGGATACACGGGAATCGCTGTGCTTTCTGTTTGTCTCTTTGTTATTGGCGGCAAAATGTTTTACGGAAGCGCCGATATGCTGAGACTGGATACCACGTACCATACCTGCTGCCATCTTACCTGCAAGCAGCGGATCTTCGGAATAATACTCGAAGTTTCTTCCGCACAAAGGATTTCTGTGAATGTTGACAGCGGGTGTCAGCCATACGGCGATATTATTTTCTTTCACTTCTTCTGCTCCGACTGCACCGACCTGTTCTACCAGATTCGGGTTCCAGGTGTAGGCAAGAAGAGTTGCGCATGGCCATGCAGTTGTACACACGCCACATTCCGGTGCGATACGAAGACCTGCAGGTCCGTCGGCTGTCATAATGTTCGGTACACCATAGTCCGGCAGGTTACCGAAACCAAAGGTATTGGCCACACCGGTATTTGGCTGTCCGCCAAGCAGTTCGATCAGATCGTCATCGGAAAGCTGACTCATGAACTCGTCCAGGGTGATCTTTCCTTCTGCTACCTCGATAAATGGTTTTGCACCTTTTTTCACTACATAGAGTGCCAGACGATGCTCGCGGAAACGTACTTCCGGCAGGATGCCTTCATCGGTTCCCGGAACCATTTTTTCAAATGCACAGGCATTGGGATCATTTCCTTCAGTCTGAGGCAGTTCCTCGTAGGTTCCGTCGGAAAGCATTCTCTTAGACAGACCTGACGGTATCAGCTTTGCTTCCAGCTGTTTTACCACGGTATCTTCTGCTACCAGATATTCATAAGCTGTTTTTTCGTTATTTCTTACGGAGGTTCCAATATAAAAAGCATATGCGCCTTTTTCCAGAACATAAGCAGATTTTGCTACTTTTCCAAGATCATCGTAGGATGCCATTGCTTCTTTTGTGACGGTCAGTACCATCGTATGACTCTCTCCTGGCTGCAGAAGGCGGGTTTTCTTAAATGCACCCAATTCTTTCGCCGGTTTCTTTAACAGTCCCTGTGGTGCACTGTAATACAGCTGTACGACCTCTTTACCGGCCATATCTCCGGTATTAGTTACTTGCACCTGTACGTTGATAGAGTCTGCCTCTTCCCATGCTTTCTGTGTCTCCACCTCGAAGGTTGTGTAGGACAGACCGTAACCGAACGGATAAACTACTTTCTCAGCTGCGCCCGGAATCGTCTCAAAATAACGGTATCCAACGTAAATATCTTCGGTATAATCTACATATTCTACAGACTCATGGAAGTTCTCGGTAGATGGATAATCTTCCAGTCTCGCTGCAAAGGTATCTGCCAGTTTACCGGATGGATTGACCAGACCGCACAGTACCTGTGCCATCGCAGTTCCACCTTCCATGCCGCCCTGACCGCCGTATAAAGCTGCTCCGATCTTATCATCTTTTTTGATCCAGGACAGATCGATCACGCCGCCGATGTTCAGGACAACTACAATCTTATCATATACTTCTTCTACCTGCGCCAGCAGTTTTTTCTCACCCGCTGTCAGATAAAAATCTCCATCCGGATACACTTGCGCAGACAGTTTCGGCATGCTGGTCTCATCCGGCCACGGATTGAATTCGCCGTTGTATTCCACGCTGGAACGATCCCATCCCTCTCCGGAGAAACGACTCAGTACGATAAGTGCGGTATCGCCAAATGCCCGCGCGCCGTCCAGAAGTTCCTGCGGCAGTTCCGGCTCTTCGGTCATACCCGGTGCTCTTCCGATTGCATACTGTTCTTCCACATTTTTCTTATAAAATTCTGCTACCGGCTCGTATACCTGGACTTTATCTTCCAGTGTTTTGAAACCGTCGTACAGATTGTGTACATAAGATACGGTTACATCACCGCTTCCGCCGCCGCCTTTGACATAATCAAAGCTTCCGCGTCCGAACAGTGTGATCCGGGAACCGTTCTTTAACGGCAGGATATTGTTCTCATTTTTCAAAAGCACCATACCCTCTGTCGCTGCCTCCAGGGATAATGCAATATGTTCTTTACTTGCTGTTACATATCTGCCTGCTTCCAGGGGAAGATTTGGCTGATACATGACTCTTGTCCATTTTTTCATCACAAACCTCTTTTCCGGCTGTCCCACCGCACTCGCCGGCGGACCGCCCTGCCTGTTATTTTTGTTACTGTTCACTCCGTGCCCAGTAACTATTTTCCTGCGGCACAATCGCCGCTTATTACTTTTATTTTACTCAAAAAGCAAGAGATTTTCCAGATAGGATTCCGGCTGATTTATAGGTCATTTCCGACTTTTTTTGAAATCTAAAAAGTGTCAGGCACTCTTACAAAGTTCTTACGAAGAAATGCCTGACACCTGTATGCTTTTTTCTTTTTACGAGCCTTTCAACTCTTACGGATGAATCTTAATCACACCTTTTACAATGTCTGCCTTATTATGCACACTCTCATCCATCGCCCGCTGTACATCGTCCAGATCGTAAATATTAGTAACGATTCCTTTTACGTTTACTTTTCCGGAAGCTACCGCATCGATTGCGATCGGATAGATATGCCGGTAACGGAAGACCGTTTTGAAAGTCAGTTCTTTGTCGAGAACCAGGCTCATCGGCAGGGTCATCTCACCGCTCTTGCTGTAGCCGACCAGAACGATCGTGGAACCCTTCTTCGCCATATGGATCGCCTGTCTGGTGGTGATCTCTGTACCGGCGGTCTCGATGATCAGGTCCATACCGGCACCACCGGTCAGTTCCTGTGCTTTTGCGATCACATCCTCTTTTGCTCCGTTGATCACTCCGGTTGCACCCAGTTCCAGGGCTTTTTCCAGACGTTTTTCCATGATATCTACCACATAAACTTCCGATACGCCGCGGGCTTTCAGCGCCATCATGGAAACCAGACCGATACATCCGGCGCCCATCACCACTGCTTTCTGTCCCAGATGGGCGTCTCCCTGGATCGCTGCGTGGAAACCGACAGCCAGAGGTTCGATCAACGCGCCCTCCAGTGTGCTTACATTTTCCGGGAGTTTGAAGCAGAGATCCGCCTCATGCGCAACATACTCCTGAAAGACACCGTCTACCGGCGGCGTTGCGAAAAATACGACATCCGGACAGAGATTGTATTTTCCCTGTTTACAGAATTCGCAGTGTCCGCAGGTCTTTCCCGGCTCCAGAGCTACTTTATCGCCCACTTTCAGATGTTTGACATCTTTTCCCACTTCCACGACAACACCACCCGGCTCATGACCGAGAACAAACGGCGGTTCTACCACATAATCGCCGATGGCTCCACTCTCATAATAATGCAGATCCGATCCGCAGATTCCCACATAATCCAGCTTTACCAAAACCTCATCAGCCTTCGGCGTCGGGATGTCACGCTCTGTAAATCCCATCTTGCCGATACCGTTCATCACTGCTACTTTCATCTTACCTTCCATGTGAAATGCCCTCCATACATACGCTTTTATAGACTTAATAAAATAGTTTTATTATCTTTCCTCAAAGATAACTCTTTTGCGAAAAAATGTCAATCCTGATTCTATATTTTTACTCGTTTTTATCTATGAATGTGACTGTTTTCTCCGTTCATAGCAGCTTTGGTAAACTATATTTCATATCTCTTTAGTGATTGTATTTTCATACCTTTTTAAAATGCACCTCATTCTGTCTTATCCTCTAATATACACATTTCGCTTCATGTATTATGTATTTAAAAAATATTATATTCCTTATACTCAAAACTGGCATTTCTCTTAGCAACTTGATACAATATAAATAGGGTTACGATGTTCAATACAGAATATATTTACCACTACAGGAGATTACACTTCATGGAAAAACAGGAACTCTTTCGCATCGGAGAGGTCGCACGCATGTTTTCTATCAGCGTCGGTTCTCTGCGTCATTATGAAAAACTGGGGCTGATCCGCCCGGAATATACGGATCCGGATTCCGGTTACCGCTACTACGGCGTCCAACAGTTTGAACGGTTAAATACGATCCGTTATCTTCACGCCCTGGATATGCCGCTCGAAGGATTTGACCTTTACCAACATATATAGCTGGAGGCGTTCCTATGATTCTTTCACCATATTTCAGGTCATTAAGTGCATAAATTGGCCATGCATCGCATATGATGGATGGCATCAACACGACTTTTGATGTCGTGTTGAGCTTATTTACCATTTTTATCCAATCCAATTCCTCTTCGGGGACAATGCTTCTACAACTATTTATCCAAGCCTTTAATCCCATGTAATTATCACCTCTTATCTAAAACCTCCTGAATGGATTTGAATTAATTATTCCATATCCATGCCTCCACCATCACTAGACATGCCATCACCAGAAGATGAATAATCATACGATTCAGACATAGAACTATCCACAGATTCTGTTTCACCCAAATCGTCGATCATTTCAGAATTATTTTCCATGTCTGTAACCTCTTCTGTATTATCTAAATCTTCAACCATGACCGAATCTTCCTCATAGCCAGAATCCTCATATTCCACATCATCAAGCATAGCTGAATCCATATCTTCAGATTCAAGTTCTTCTGCACCAACTTCTTCAGTTTCGAGTTCTTCGGTCTCAAGTTCCTCAGTTTCGACTTCTTCTACCTCTACATCTTCTGCTTCCACTTCTTCCGTCTCGACTTCCTCGGTTTCGGTTTCCTCTACCTCTACCTCTACATCTTCAGCTTCCACTTCTTCAGTTTCGGTTTCTTCTACCTCTACGTCTTCTGCTTCCACTTCTTCCGTCTCAACTTCCTCTGTTTCGGTTTCTTCCACCTCTACGTCTTCTGCTTCCACTTCTTCCGTCTCGACTTCCTCAGTTTGTTATCATTAAAGTAATGCGAATCAATGCTCATGATTGCAGTGATATTAGCTGCCAATCTTACAATCTTTAAAGTATTCTCTCCTAACCACATGGCACCATTAAATAATCTATTCGAGTAAACAAACTGATACCGTATCTTGTCATTATTTTTCATTGTTTTCAAAAGATTATCCTCAGATACTTCAATCCGGTTCTTCCTCTCATAGTCAAGAAATTCATGCAAAATAATTTTGTACAATGGACCATCAAATTTTTCACTCAGAAATTTGTTCAATTCCTGAATATCGCACTCCGTGATATTGACCAGTACGTGAATCTGAATCTCGTTGAAGATCAAATACAACTGATTACTACGAACCTGGTTCTCAATTTTTTCGAAATCCGATTCTTTTCCTGCTCTTGGAATATTAGAATATACGCTTGGCCACAACTGTTCCAAAAAATCATAATAGCTATCTAATGTTTTATTATCTAAATTATAATTAACAATAATGGAAGGATTCTTCGGAGCTTGTGCATCATATCCTTCTACTCCATTTTTTTCAGATTTATTTCTAATTTCTGTTATACAACGTTCAATTAATCTATTCATTTCTATCCCTTTTCGTATGTTTGTTAATCATAAGTCAGATAACAAAGGAGCTCCTTTGCCAAAGCCGGCAAAGGAGTTCCATCATTAGTTAATGGTTCCGTTTACACCAATGCACCTGACATCATTAACATCATATTAAGATTCTGTAAGTACTGGATTAAGGATGCGTAGAAGCCATCGATTTCCTTCTGCTCCAACTTTCCTGCATAATTCTGTGAAATCATTGCAAGTACCTGTGGATTATACATAGCTAAGAGCTTATCTAAAGCTGCCTTCTTTTCCTTTGGACTCATCATATTGAATCTAGTATTAGCATTCTGAGTAATATCAGTCTGAACAGCGTCATCCATAGCCATAACACTAGTGAATGCCTGATAATACTTGCTAAGTCCAGAATATGGCATGCTGTTGTCGCATAACATTGCGATCTTTTCCATGCCAAACTGCACATATTTATAGGACATATTGAAGCCGTCATCCTCAAACAAACCAACAAGAACTGCATCAAAGAATGTTTTTCTGAGAGTTTCTAATCTATTGATATCTCCCATGGCACTCATCATCAAGGACGGAGGATTATGGCACGACCAAAGAAAGAAAACGAACTGAATCATTATCATTTTGTAAGTGTTCGTCTCTCTGACATCGAACTGGAAAATGTAGATAACGCCGCTACTACTGCTGGCCTTTCCAGGTCAGAGTACATTCGCCGGACACTTCTGAATCAAGAGATTTCTGTTAAATATGAGATTGTTGCAGACATGCAGGAATTGCAAAAACTTGTTGGAGAGATTGGTAAGATTGGATCAAATCTGAACCAGATCGCAAAACACTTTAATTCCGGCGGCTCTCGTTCTATGGCAATGGAGGATGAGATCCGCGAATGTATTTCACACCGTCTCCGCTACTGCGGAACTGCTATTCCATTTTTAACGGTACGAAGTACCTCTAGATGATATCATTCTGTTTCACGCATATTTATACCGTTCATCTCCAGACGCTATGTATGGTGCTTATCTGTGATTCGTGTAAGGCACGCATCAGCGTAGGTATTATCAGCAAACATAT
>OBIA01000303.1_pt1 | contig 35885 bp, 34 predicted proteins | sample 1519911 | NCBI WGS metagenome assembly OBIA01 (sample SAMN04209236, study PRJEB22552) | human gut metagenome | biome: gut; material: feces | host: Homo sapiens | place: USA: Oklahoma | reverse complement strand
CACTTGGTCGCGAAAGCGCTTCACCACGTTTTGTACTTCAATACAAGTTTCCATAGGAACTTCTCCTTATGATATTATAATATCTTTGTTTCGTATAATCATAAAAGAACATAACCAGAAGATTAAGATTGAAAGGCAAAAAAAAGCAAATGCATATTGAATAGATGGCATACAACTAATTCCTAAAAAATCTAAAGAATCTAAATTAACCCATGAAATTGGAGAAAAATATGTCATCGTATAGCCTGAAGCGTTAGATGAAAGAAATTGAAACAGAACAAACATCGAACCAACGATAGAACCTATCAATTTACTAAAAGCTAAATTTAATAAAAACACTATGCTACCAAGAAAAATTGCAGCAAGACACGATAAAGTAATCGAAAATACCATTGCATTTTTAGGGCTAAAATGTAAAATCAACGCTTTAGAAATTTGAATCGGTAAATCGACTAATTCCGCAGCATTTGTATTCGCAAGCGTATAAAACACCCGGCCCCAATCTTGCAAAGCCACACAATCAAATAAGTTCATTACTATTGTAATAATAACTACAAATAGAACATACGAAATAGATATTATAATCGTGTATAATAATTGACCGAACATCCATACAGTACGACCACATCGCAAAAAAAGCAAATAAGCATTCTCCTCAATGTACGGTGCATCGCAAAATAATAAAACCAGGAGTAAAAATAGCACCAAAACACAATTTCGGTTTGCCATTATAAAAGGAAAGAGCCAAGGGGTTATCGGTTCTCCTGCTATCAATATATACTGATGCAGCGCATCCCCAATCATTAACAAATATAGTATTGTAATAATTCCAACAATAAATATTCGTGAATCCGAGAGCAATCGACGCACACCATATAGAAAGACATGGTATATATTAAGCAAATTATTCATTCCATACTCCTATTCGCTTCCATTATAAATAACGCACTGGAAGCTACTATAACTATTACAAAAACTACCAAAGAAGTCGCGGTACCAAGTGTTTCCCCTCTTATCAATAAAGCAATATCGAGCCATTGAGGTAACCCCAGTATCCGGCATAAACGCAACCACAAATAATATAGAATAATCGGGGAAAATAAAATAATAAGTATATTTTTAGTTCGGGATGATATATACAACGCCATACTCGAAAATGCAGATGCAGATATTGATTTAATAAAACTTTTTCTAAATATATATTCCAATACACTACATCCATACAACGATAAAACCTGTTCAGAAAACTCATCTGTTGTAAAAGGATAGCGCATTTCCAACGCACATATAAATAAAAAATCGCCGATCAAAGAAACTGATATTGCCGTAAATACTGTTATTACTACCTTTGATAGTAGATATGCTATTTTACCAGAACGCAACAAAACATTTCTCTGATAATTTTCGTTTTTATCAACTCTAAAAAGAATTGTTCCCGGTAAAACAGATAACAAGAGATACAATGTTTCGATGCCCATTATACCTGAAATCATATATAAATAAGCTACGCAATTAGCTGAACCTAAAAGCATATCCCAGTACACACTCAGAAAATTAAAGAAAGCAACTCCTAAAACAGCAAATACAAATCGCTTAGTGCAATAGCTACGATATGCATCTTGTATAAAAGTGCTAAATAATTTTTGCATATTACTCCTCCGAAATTTCTAATCCCGTTTGAGCATCGATCATATATGAAAATTCATAAGAATAGGCGGTGTCATTTGATGACCTCATTGTGTCATCCCCTTCCGCAAGTACAACTGCTTTCCACGCCGGATAGAAGAGTACCTCTTTATGTGCCGTATCAGCAAACTGAGGATAATATCCTAGCGCTATACTTTTAATTGTATACTGTTCTGATACAATCAACTGACCAAGCTGCCTTTCTATTTCCTCTTTCGCTTGATTCTCGGTCATAATTTCTTTCTTTTCGAGTTCTTCAACTATATTTATACTATTTGAAACAACAAGCAATTGTAACCCGTTTTCTGTAACTATTGAAATTATTTCTTCTCCAGTTATCATAGTGCCTTTTTCAGAGCTTCCATGAACATCCGTAAAAACTTTTTTATCATTCAGCTTCGGTACAGCATATAAGAAATAACAGTCTTTCCATCCATCTAAATTCTCATTGCCACCAAATTTATCTATCATAACTTTTTCTTTTTCCTTGAGTGTTTCAGAATCAAGATTATAGCAATTCACCAAATAATTGTTTTTCAATCCAATAGCCTGTAATATTTTATAAAAGTCTTGTAAAACTTCATTATGGCTCTTGAAGTTTAAGTCTCCATCTTTTTCAAACTGATTTGCGTTATACATCTGATCGGTTTCATTATATCGAAAAACTTGTAAAACAGGTAAAACTTCTTTTACATCTGAACTTAAATATGAAATCATACCTTCATCTACTGTAACTGTACATTTTTCATCTGTAATAATATATCCACTCTCTTTCGGTCCCACTCCATACTGTGTAATTTTATTTTCACTAAGTTTGAAAGCACTATTTATAACATCTTCAGAAAATATGGAAGTAACTCCTTTAAACACCGACATTGATAAATTCACATTATCCTTTAGTATTGGTTGTGAGCTGACAAATTCTTTTCCAGAGCTAATATCTTTGGATTCACTAGTAATATTCAAACTATTTGTACTTTCTGTTGTTCTACATGAAGCCAGTAAAATCAACACACACAGTATAAGCAGTAATTTAATTTGTTTCATAATAAGCTCCTTTATTGATAGGAGTGAAGCAAAATTAAATTTTGCTTCACTCCGGCATCATCTATTACGGTTCCCAGTTCAATGTCAAAGCTGCATACTGATATGGATTGCTGTCGGCATATTGCGCTGCGCATTTGTACGAATAGCCAAATACTCCATATCCGGAATAATACAAGGGTGTAAACTTACCCGCATATCTCGTTTCAACTAATGAAGACGCATATACATTATTTGTATCTCGGGCTCGAGCATAAATCAACTCTGTCCCTTGACTCCACGCATCAGAAACATTTTTATCGGGTTGGATATTAACCTTAAAATAATTTTGTGTATTCAATTTTACACAAGCATTTGTAAGATAAGCTCCTTGATTTTTGTACACACGTATCGTGTCTGTCCAAGCATACGCGCTCGCAGACATGGAAAACGCAGAAACCGCCATTAAGCAAGCTGCCACACCGGCTATAAGCCTTTTCTTTAACATACAATTGCCTTCTTAAATTATGTAGATTTTGCAAGGAATGTGTCGACCCATCCCTTAATTTATGGTCATAATATCACATAAAATTACAGTTGTCAATATAATTTATGAAAAATAGGTAATAGCATTTGCTTAAATCAATCAAAAATTTACTTTTTCATTGCCGGTTTTTGTTTTTCTTTCCTTTCACTGCTAAACTGAATTAACCCTAACGGGAATTTTTATCTAACAGGAGAGGTTTACAATGGAAAGAAAAGTCTGTACCATCGGCGAATGGCTGGATGTTTGGTATGAGGTATACGCCGTGCCGGAATATGCCCCGAAAACGCTCGAAATTTACCGAGATGCCCGAAAAAGACTATCGCGGCGTTTCCCGGAAATCGAAAGCACACTGCTCACAGAGTTGCTGCCGGTCACATTTCAAAAAGCCTTGAACGACCTATCAAAGAAGTACGCAAAATCATCTTTACGGCATATCAAGTCGCTTTATAACTTGGCCTACCAAACCGCGATTGAGAATCACCAGTGTACGGAAAACCCGATCAATGGTGTCACCGTCCCCAAAAAAGCCTCGGAAAAAGTCGTCAACGGGCTATCACGTGAAGAACAGCAAGCGTTTGAAGAAGCTGCAAAGCAACTCACGATTCGAGATCAGTTCATTCTGCAAACCTTTCTTCTGACCGGCCTGCGGCGCGGAGAGCTGCAAAACCTACGCTGGCAGGACTGGGATAAAAAAGCCAAGGTTTTGCGCGTTGAAAAAAGCAAAACCGAAAACGGAATTCGCAGCGTGCCGGTAATTCCAGAAGTCGCCCTCATGCTCACACATCTGCAAGGTTGGGCCAAGCGCTGTAACTCTAACCGCTACATATTCGGCGGTGCAGAACCGGTAAGCGCCGGTCACTTACGGCACATTTGCCTGTACACCTCAAAGCGCGCCGGGATTCGCCGCGTATCGCCGCACATGCTGCGCCATACCTTCGCGACCCGAATGATCGAAAACGGTTCGGATGCAAAAAGCCTTGCCCTCATCATCGGCCACTCCAACCCGGCCTTTACGCTCCGCCGGTATGTCCACCCGGATCATACATCCCTCTACGAGCAAATGTGTCGTCTTTCAAGCATACAGCAGTAAACCGGCAACATTGCCGCTTTTTAAAACAAAAAACCTACTCACCACTATCGGCGGGTAGGTTTTACCTTTGCTATTCTCTGCTTTTTATGCGTAATGAACGATTTGGTTAAGGGTATAGAGCTGCGTTTCGTTTTCAGCCGCATGATCGATAATTTTCTTGTCAAATCCGTTTTCAGAAAATAGTGCATAGTGAAACTTGGCTTTTTCTTTCAGCGGAGAAAGCTTTGCCACCGTGTCACAGTACTCAGAATAGGAAAACGGTACGCCTTTGAATTTACATTCACCCACCAGATATTCCTTTGCCCCTCGGTCAATACAGAGTATGTCAATCTCCGTCTCTGCTGTCCGCAGTCCGGAAGCTGCTTTCTCGTCCCGTACCGTAGTCTTTCCAAACCAACGTCCCATCTTTGCATAACGGAAAGGCAGCTCGTTTTTCTTCTGCATTTCACGAACAAATTCCCGGCAAATATCCTCAAAAGTAAAGGAAGCAAACTTGTGGAGAGCCGGTTTTACAACATACTCGTATACGCCGTCCACATCGCCGTCCTCAAGCTGCGAAAAATTTGCAAAACCAAAGGCATACCAGAAACGGAAGAAGTTATCCGTCAGACGATAGGCTCCTCGACCGGAATTTGCCTGTTCCTTGGTCTTAGCATCCACGGAAAACTCCCGTTCCACAATTCCAAGCTCTATGAGATTTTTCAAGTAAACACTGGTTTTGGAAGTATCCTCCACAAGCGACTTTTGACTGATGTCGTTGAGCTTGGTATTGCCCAACGCAACAGCTTCAATGATAGAGTTGTAGATAGGTGTTTCCCGCAGCTCTTGATGCAACAAAAACTCCACCTCGCTGTAAAGGATGCAGCCTTTAGTCAGAATATTGCGCTTGATGTTCTCGTCAATGGACAGCCCGGGATTCCATTGGCGCAGATAATGTGGGATACCACCAAGAACAGCATAAGCCAGCACCTTATCACGGTCAGAATAATCTGGAAAGAACTTTGCGGCATCATAAAATCCCATTTCTTTCATCTTGTAGATACCCGTAGCCCTGCCGTAAAGTGGGTTTTTCTCTGCCAGCAATTCCTTTTCGATAAAGCTCATGGCACTGCCGCAAAGGATAATCATTACGTTGGCATCCCGCAGCTCCGCATCCCAGAGATTTTGAAGAATAGAGGGAATACTCTTGTTACCACGGCACATATACGGAAATTCATCGATCACCAACAATTTTTTCCGGTCACCGTATGGTAGCTCCCGTACCGCACGGAATGCTCTTTCCCAATCGGTAAATTCAGTAATATAGCTTTTTGCAGGAATGTCTTCTCTCAGCATCCGAGCAGAAAAGTTACGAAGCTGTACCGGATCAGTCGTTTGCGTGCAGGAAAAGAAAACATGGGGCTTTCCCTTACAGAATTCCCGCAGCGTCTCGGTTTTTCCTACACGCCGTCTGCCGTACAGCACAATGAGTTGACCGCCATTCTCTGAATATTTATCATTCAGGAATTTCAATTCTGTCTCTCTCCCGATAAACATCGGCACACCTCCAAGTAATACAAATTTAGATTTGGTAAATCTTGATTTGATATTATTATATTCAAGATCAGTGAAAAAATCAAGAAATTTTTCAAGATTTACATAACAAGTTCATTACCCCTGTATGTTTCCTATTGCCCACGTGTGAAAACTCATTAAGTTCAATAACACGAAATGCAAATAAGTCGCTGCAACAAATTTCTCGGAGCAAAAGCGGCAATATTGCCGCTTTTTAAAATGGAAAAACCTACTCACCATTGTTGGCGGGTAGGTTTTTGTCTTTGTTGTCCTCTACTTCTTCAAAATCCGGCAACATTGCCGCTTTTTGATTTCTCTCTGCGGCAACGGCACGCGCCTGCACAAACGGCAGCTTACCGCGCATTAAGTGCTGCTTTTCTCGCCCGGTAAGCTGTTCCGAGAGCTGCTTATAAATGCGCACCGTGCGTTCGGAAACGCCGAGAAGCTGCATCAGCCGCGTCTGTAAACCGCCTTTGATTTCACCGGCGTCCTTCATGCCTTTCAGCAGCTTGTAGTAATTCTCATAGAGTTGGAGCCGGATACGCGGACTTTCTGCCGCCTGCTGCCTGCGATGAATTTCCCGGCGGCGCCGTTCACGAGGATCACGTATCTGCCGTTTGATCTTGTAAACATAGCACGGGATTTTTGTCCAGTGCAGGCATTCCCTCAAATACCAAACCCGATACGCCCCCAGAAATACACGGTATCGACCGTCTGCTTCAAGTGTCACACCGATGGGATATTGCAGTAACTCCATCACGTCCGGCTTAGAAAGCTTCGAGTTTTCAACGGCGTGATAACTTACTTCGCCGGGCATGTCAATCCTGTCCGCGTCGATGAGATGCACGCGCCCTATCGGCGGCTTTAACTCTTCTCGTGTGCTGCCTATCGCGTAAACACGACGGTATTGCTCGGCTATATTGTCCTCCACCCACTCCTTGCGTAAGATTTCCACAAGATACAGGTGTTCCTTGCACGGAACCAATGCCCACTTCTCATTTTTTAGCGGCATGTCCTCCGGCACACGCCAGCACAGTTCCTTTCCCAGCATACGGGACTGCTTGTACTGCGGTTTTGCATAAATGATCTCTGTCATGATATTCCTTTCCCCACCGCAAAGTGCCACTTTTGCACGCTTATACTTGCGGTATAGTTGATTCTTCCTGTTTACTCTATTCTTCCTGTAAACTCTAAATACCGTATACCCCTTCTCCTTAACCAGGCATAAAAACTGTAGCTGGGGGTAAGGGTTCATAGGGGTGTCACATTTGACTATGGGGGTATTCAAAGAAGAAAGCAGCACGAGTAAAATACGGCGCAAAAGCAAAAGTTCCGCCGGTTTGTACCGACGGAAACGATTGAAGCTCTGCCCCTTATTGCCCATAAAACTGCGATCTTCCGCACGCACACAAAGGATTCCCTTATCGCGCAAGGCTGCCACGAGGCGCGAAATAGAGCGCATAGAGCATCCGCACGCATCGGCAAGGCTGCGACGGGAAATCGCCCAGCTATCCTCACCGATTTGCAGCATAATCTGGCTGTATACCTTCACTTCACGGTAGTGCAGCTTCTCTACATCATCCATGTCTGCGCGGTATTTGAGCCCCTTGGTGTTTAAAACACGGTATATATTGCTACGCTGACGCCCGTTCTCATCAAATCGCGGCTTGACCTCCACTAAGCCTTCACGCGTCAGCTCGCGCAAAGCGCGTGCATAGGTTGATTCACTGATTCCGAGCGCCTCGCAGGTCTTTCGTTTGCTCCAAAAGGATACACCCTCTTTGTCTGCATGCGCCTGTAAAAAAGCCAACAGCTTTACACTGCGAGGGGTAAGGCTGCTGATATTAAGGTCTAATGTCGCGTAAAAGTCGTTCATCGGCCTTACTCCTCCATTCTATTTAATTATCTTAAAGTTATTCTGCTGGTGCAGGTGTGGCTGTTTCCGCCGCGCTCTCCGGTGCGGGTTCGGGCGTAGGTTCTGGTGTCGGCTCCGGAGTAGCCTCAGGCACTTGCGCTACGGCCGACTGCGGAATATAGAAATATGTGCCATCCGGCAGCATAGCGTAGTAAAACTCTCCGCAAACGCCGGACACGACCATGTTTGTCCCGGCTTCAAGTGTCCCGTCTGCCTCTGCATCCGGGACAGGCAGCCAGTAATACGGCGCTGCCTCTACGTTATACGCGTTGAACTCGCTGACCGGGCTCACCACGTAGACCACCGGCTCCGGCGTCGCGGTCGGTTCTGTGCTCGGTTCCGGCGTAGCCGTGGGTTTTGGCGTTGCTGCGGCTTTGGTCTCCAATGCCTCTATGCGTATCTGCGCCTCCTGCAGATCACCGGTCATTGTGTTGATACGCACGATCTGCGAGATCAGCACCGCAATCACAAGTGCAATAGCCGTAACAATCCCAATAAAAGCCTGTTTGATTGTCATATTAAAACACCCTTTCAAGATACTTGCTGAGTAAATCCGTCCCGATATACGGATACGGGTCAACTCGGTTATTTTCTAAATATAATTCAAAATGTAAGTGGTTGCCGGATGAATTTCCGGTGCTGCCCACGTAACCGATCACGTCGCCCTGATGCACATACTGCCCATAAGATACCGCCACACTGGATAGATGCGCATACAGCGTGTCTACGCCCTCTGCGTGGTTGATTTTAACGTAATAGCCCCATGAGTAGCCCCACGAATCCGACGCATTTGCAACGGTCACTTTGCCGTCTGCGGCTGCATACACCGGCGTGCCCTCCGGCATACCGATGTCCATTCCTTTGTGCGGCGAACCGCTGTACATGCCGCCGAAATGCTGCGTGATGTTCTGCTCCCATCCCGGCTCAAGCGGTGCGCATAGACCGTGTGCATTCAGACTTCCCGGATACGTTCCCGAAATCGTACCGAACGTATAGCATCGCAAAAATTGCTCGATATAATTCGGGTTCCCGTAAGTGCTGCCGCCACCCATTTTTTTCGAATAAGCTCTCGCGCACTCGACTGACCATACCCCGCTGTAATATGTATCGCAGAAATCGATAAAGCCGTCGCCCATGTTGTATGCCTGCAAAGCCTTGAACAAATTATTCTTGTCTGCCGGTGATTTGCAGCCGGTCTTTTTCACCTTGAGGCTAAAGCAATATACACCGATCTCAATGCTGTACTCGGGGTCAGTTATGCCATTCGGCTGTTTTACCGCCAAGCCGGATTCGGAGCACGCAAACGGGTCTTCCGGATCATCCAAAATGCCGGTCTCTGCCATACACAGCGCCAATAGAACCTCAACATATTCGGGTATGCCGTCTTTTTGTGCCCAATATGTAATGGATGCGCGGTAGGACTCCACGCGGTCGTTTAGATTTATCGCACGTCCGGCACTGCTCGCTAAGCTGCCAAAACTGTTTGAAAAGACTAATAACAGCACAACCATGCCGATCCAAATTGCCATGAGGATTTTAGGTAATCCTTTGGCGTCCGTCGCGGGTACATCTTTCGTTTTATTTGCTACGTGCTGCTGCGCCGCACGTGCCATATCGTGCGCATGTACAGCCGTAGCCGTCTGCGCACTTTCCTGTATTTTTTGCACCGTGCCAACCGTTACCTTTTTAGCCGTTTCGGCCGCAGCCTGTACGGCCACGCTGGTTCCTGCCGTCGCTGCACCGGCAGTTACGGTTGCCGTAGCTTTTACAGTCTCCACAGTGGCCGTCTTAGCTGCCTGCTGTGCACCGGCGCGTGCTACACGTGACACTGCTTCGGAGGTGCTTCTATACGCAGTCTTGGATGCAGCTTTATACGATGCCTGTACCGTATCTCCTGCACGCAACGTCGGCCGCCACGGGGAGTTTTTCGACGACGGTTGCACACCTCGTTCAACGGGGTTATTTTTACTCTTTCGCACAGCGCGCTTGATCTCGCTCGTCACAGCATCCTTAACCGCTCCTGCCGTCGATTTTGCACGGCCGACGACTTGATCCGCCGCAGCCGTTTCCGGCGCTTTGTCCCCATCTTGCTCCGGCGTATCAACGCTCATCGGTGCAGTGACGATTTTTTGCATCTCGGAGAGCTGCTCTGACATTTCCCGTAAACCGTCACTGCGCCCGTGCGCCTTGATCGTGCCTTTCTTTACCGTGTTCTCATACGTCGTAATGTTCATTTACTTCTTGCCCCCATCCGTCAGACGGCTTTGTGGACATCAGCTGATACAAGGGATTATCGGTCGGGAAATCGTTTTCAAACGGCACAATCGTGCTGCCGACCTTGATGAGTCCTGTGCCGTACTGCTCCTTGGCAAGCGCCTGCTTCTGCGCCTCAGACAGGCTAAACATTTCCGCAAGTACGTCTCTGTCCGGTGCAGACTGATACAGCATCGTGATGATGTAGCTGTTTTCGAGCAGCTTGCGTGCCTCCGGGCTGTTGAGTATTTCCGTTGTGTTCTGGGTCGCTCCGATAATATAGCCACCACGCTTGCGGATACGCTGCCAAAGCGATGCAAAATACTGTGCCGCGTATGGGTTACGGAAAATCGTCATGATCTCATCGATATAAATGTACGTGTGCCTCTTTTTCCGCCAGTTGTCCATTAGGCGGCTGTAAATCGATTCAAGGACAATGAGCATACCGACTGCATTCATCCCTTCACCAAGCTTTGAAAGGTCATAGTCGATGATGTGCGCCTGTGTATCGACGTTCGTGGGCTGTGCAAACATATCGTAAGAGCCCGAGGTATAAATTTCCATACGCAGCGCCAGTTCCTGCGCTTCCGGCGCATCCTGCTCTTTCAGCATACGGTACAGATCACCAAGCAGCGGCGACGACTTTGTATAACCGGACGCCACGACCGGCGCATACAGCTTTCGCACACAACGATCCAAAAGGCTTTTCATTTTGCCGTCAAGCACGTTGCCATCTTCCATAAGCAAGATACGGCAGAAAGACATGATAAATTCAAGCTTTTCTTTCAACGGTTCGCTGCTGCGGTCATCGGGGTCGGCATTGATCTCAAGCGGATTGATCCTGTGCGGTGTAGATGGAGATAAGGAGATCACCGTTCCGCCAAGCCTTTGTGTCGCTACAACATACTCACACTCCGGATCAACGAAAAATATGTCTGCCTCCCCTTTCAGTGCGACCTGCAAAGCGTCCTCCTTGATGTGGAACGACTTACCGCCGCCGGTCGTCGCCAACACAAGACTGTTTCCGCTCATCAGCATATCGCGATTTATAGTGATGAGGCGTTTCGTCTTTGCATTAATACCGAACCACGAGCCGCCCGGATAATAGATTTCCTGCGCTGCAAACGGGCAAATACCGGCAAGCGCCTGCGTTGTTAGCAACCGATCCGCCTGAATAAACGGACGCCCAAAAGGTAATGCCGTATTCAGTCCCTCGTACTGCTGCGCAAGAAGCGGGAGAAACTGGCAGGAAATGGATTTTCCTTTGCTCATGATGCTTTCAGCATCGTTTTCCAGTTCTTCCCGCGTATCGGCAAAATGTGCTACGGTGACGGTAACAAGGTATAAGTTTTGGTCGCGCTCCTGTATAGCCTCCATGACTTCCTGTACTCCCGCCGCACGCTGCATCAGCTTATACGGCACGCTGCCGCTGTAATTGCCGTTGCGCTGTTGGTGCAGCGTATAGTTTACGATTTTCGTATCGATTGCCATACTGCGGCTTTCCGCCTCCGCCATCGCTTCGGCGCTCGGTATCGGCAGAAAATCGATTGTAAAGATCATCGGCTTGCCGATAGAGGCAACATCCGAAACAATGCGGTCGTTGAGATATATCGGATAGGCATTCAGGAACAGCGTTTTGCAGCATCGGCCGCCGATTTTCAAATACGTACAGGAATTGAGAGCTTCCGCACTGAGCGGTGCAATGCTGTCTTTCCAGTTCATGCCGAGCTTTTTTTCTGCGTGAGCATCAAATCGGAAAGTTTCCTCTAAACCCGGCCGGTAAATATCGTGCAGCAAACGCAGACGTTCGGATAACGGTACTGCACGCAGCTCCACACCGAGCGCCTGAAAACTGCCAATTAAATTTCCATCCACGCGAGCAAAAAACGCTGCGGCATCTTCATCATTTCTTCGTCCTGCTGTTATCGTCAGATACGCCTGCTTCGTCATGCCGAGCGTACCGCGCACCTGTTCCCGCAGTACGGTATTCATATTCTCCCGATAATCATCTAACTCATCTTCCGGGTTCATCGGGATCAACACATCGCGCTCGAACTGCTCCTGTCGTATCGGCCGAAAGAAAATACTGATCTTCGCGTAAATGCCTTTATCGATAGAATTGAGCAGTGCTGAATAATCCACAAGCCGACGCATCTTTTCCTCATCGCGCAGCTCTGTATAGTTGATGTCCGTAAACGCAAACATTTTGGAATATTCTCCGCTGTCAAGTACGAACGTACCATCATTCAGAATGCGCTTGACCGGGATCATCTCCTGCGTGCTGCGCGGAATTTTCATGCTTCCCTGTTGATACTGCTCCGCGCCTCTCAAGGTCTTTTTCCAAAGCATCTTTGCCTTTCTCCCTTCTGTTCTTCATTTCATTCTGCTCGACCGCACGTGCGGCTGTGCAAAGCTGTTCGATCTCATTTGCGTGTATATTGCTACCCTTAAAAACGAGCCTGCGCGGCATCAAGAGCGCATGCAGCCAGCATAATGCCACACGTTCGGCGGGCATTTTATGCCATTTAAAAAAGCCTATCAAGGCCAACGGCGCACTTGCACATAACGTAAGGAACGACGCTATATCGTTGCTGCCAAAACGCGTATACACACTCCAAAAAGTGGCGACGCCCGCACACAACGCCGCAGCACTCCAAATAGTCTGCCGCACAGATAAACCGGATAGGAACTCATCTTTAATGTCTCGTATTTCTTGGTTTACTTTGATTTGCATAACGCTTTTCGCTCCTTCCTTACACAAATCCCAACAGCTTATGCGTCATGTTGTCGGCACCTTTTATAATGGCACTGAGGGACGACAAGTATAGAAGCAGCATGACCGGCTTTGCCATCGTGCCCAGAAAGCCCAACATCCCGCCTACCTGTGTCATCACGGCATCGTCTGCTATCGCGCAAAACAGCTGTATGGCGATCACCATCGTAACGGCTTCCATGCAGACGCCGAACACGTTCTTAATGTAATTTCGGCCATATGCAGAAGTTACATTTCCGCCGGCAAAAAACGCCAATGGAACCGGTGCTATCGACATATAGACATAGATTTTGAGAAACCGCCCGAACACCGTCAGCAGCAAAACCAGACCGCTGATAATGACCGCAATATATAAAATACCGGTCAGGATGTTAATGGACAGCAGCTCGCCTATCGCACCGGCAACACCGCCCGGTGAGCTTTCGTCTATATTGGGAAGAAGTCCGGCTTGTCCGCCCATCGCCTCAATCAGTCGGCTTGTTAAGCTGCGGACAACAGAGAACATCGGCATGAGGATTATATCCGTACCGCGTACCACCAGAGCATTGACGATCACGAGCCGTGCCAAGGTTTTGAATATTGCAATCGGCGTTTTTTGCTCGATCAGCGACACGGCAGATTGTATGTACCCTACACAAAAAGCAATGAGCATCAGTGATGATGCAAACCCTTTCAATATCGTATTCAGAATTGAAATATACTCGTATGCGTGCGGGCTAAAATCTGAGAGATCTTCCGTCAGCACCGAGTACATCAGCCCGAATATCTGCGTTAAAAATTGCAGCACAAGTTCATACAAAGCAGTTCACTCCCTTTTATGCTGTTGTCATACCGAGGAAAGTTAGAATCTGCTTTGCGAAACAAAGGGTAAATCCACCGATAATACATATAACACCCATAATGCGCTTAGTTGAATCGTGGTTAAATCCAGCCATAACAATTTGCACAATGCCAAATAAGCCTACAAACACACCTACTACTTGCAGTAATCCGAAAAACATCGTCAGCAAATTATTGATCGGTGTGTCGATCTCTGCCACGCCGGTGCTTGCAAAGCAGGGGATAGCAAGCAGCACTGCACTTGCCGCCGCAAAGTATGCGTACCGTGCGTATTTTCCCGCTCGGTTCAAATTTAATTTTCTCATGTAAATCGCTCCTTTACTTTACTTCAACATTTTGAAGGTCAAAGGTAAATACACCATCTACCTCGTCTTCATCGACATCTGTTTCATTGATTTGTATTGTGTTCGTTTCCGGCAAAAGCTCTGACGAAACATAAGAATACTGCGGCGCACCGCCGTCGGCCGAAAGCTTGATCCTCGGATGCCGGTTCAGGTCGTATTTCTCGTCGATTATCGGCCGCTCATCGGCTAAGATCATAATTACGCTGCCAATTTTGCCTTTCAGCAGCTTGTTTTTTAGGCGTACCTCTGTTACATCCATCAAAGCGCGGCCGCTGTTTTGCTCATTGGTGCTGTTGCTGCCGCTCGTCCAACTATGCGTTGTACCGTAGCTACGGTTATCGATCGTTTCCTGTCCCATCGCTTTGGAAATCCATTCGTGTGTGCTCTGCTCGTTGCCGCCGAGATATAGTATCTCATCGCACATGCCGGACACGGACTCCCAGTCGTCCGGGAACATACGCTTGATCTGCGATATATTTTGCAGAATAATCGATAATGTGATGTTGCGCGAACGCATCGTCGCAACCCAGTTTTGGAAGCTGTCCGGCAACGTAATATTTCGCGCTTCCTCAAGCACAAAATGCACCGGCACGGGTAAGCTGCCGGTGCTGCGTGCATCTGCCTGTGCCATCATAAGCTGAAAAAGCTGTGTGATGAGCGCCGATGCCAGAAAATGGAAACTGTTGTCGTCCGGCATACGGATAAACAGCGCCGTTTTTTCTTCGCCGATCTTTTCGAGTTCCAATTCATCACCGGTCGTTAGGTTTACCACGTCTTCAAGCAAAAACTTTTCCAAGCGGCTGAGAAGCGATTCCTGAATACTCATGATCGTCTCCCCTGCACCCTTACGGTAAGCATCAAAGTAGCGCACCGCTATATGCCTCGGGCTTCTGGCACGCAGCTCCTCAATGAGCACCTGTGTCGCAGAAATACCGGCTTCATCGCCTTCTTCGACGGTCTCGGCAAGGATCAGCTCCATAACTGTTCCGAAATTCATTTCCGTCTCCGGGCATTCATACCACACGTAATACATGAGCGCCGAAAGCATCATTTTCGCCGTCTTGTCCCAAAAGGCATCACCACCATGCTTCGTTTTATCCTCGGTATTTGCAAATAGGTTTGTGATAAAGCCTTGTATGTCACTCTCTCGTTTGAAATAAATGAATGGGTTATACCGAAAACTACTAAGCATGTCAATTAGGTCAAAGACACGGATTTTGTAGCCCTCTGCCTTAAATACATTGCCAATATCGCGCAGCAGCTCTCCTTTCGGATCCATGATGATATAAGATGAGTTACATTGCAGTAAATTAGGCTTTACATACGCTCGCGTTTTGCGTGAGCCGGAGCCACCGATAACAAGCGTAAATAGGTTTTTATCCAGCTTGCGCTGATCCGTTGTGATGCTCAAATGTCTGGATAAGATGCGGTTTTCATCCGGGTGTTCTTTGTCGTGGAGCCGGTGGTTCAGCAGGTACACATTTTCCCATTTCGCTGAGCCGTGTTCTTCGCCGTGGCGAAAATTCTTCTGTGAGCTAAATATGTATAAAAGCACTAACGCATAACCGCCCAGAAATATGCCCACGGCTTTTCCTGTGTCGGCACAGAGTTCCAACCGAAACGGATGTGCAGTGATCTCATTCATGTTCAGCAAAATCCCGGGCAAGCCGCCCTCTGCATACGGCGCGATCAGCACCGCAAGCCAAAGCACAAATACCGCCCCGATGCCTGCCATGATCCAAGCCGTTAATGTATTTTTTCCTCTCATCTTTTGAACTCGCTCACAATTATTTTATAACCGTTTTCCTTTATTTTTTTCTCATAATGCCGCAACTCGCCTTTGGGGTCTGTAACGATATAAGGTACGCTGCATTCCGGTGAACTCGGTTCCACACACAAGCAACCTCTTGCCGCTAATTCTTTTTCATTTTTCATCATATTGTCCTCCATTTCTTTGACCGAAGTCGATTTTCGATCACCATAATTTCTTGTGCTGCGATGCTCTGCGCTGTGGATAACGCTCGCAGCAGATTTTCAATTTTATCTGTGCCGAGCGCCGTCGGGACGCGCACACACACTTCCTGCGGCAAAACGCCAAAATGTACGCATACAATATACGCTGCACATTTTGCAATGATCTCATTTGCCGGTGTATCCGGCAGCGCTGTTTTCTCATTCTCCTGAAAAACCAGCGCAAAATCTTTTTCGGCTAATGCTTCAAGCGCGGCGTAGCAAAGCATAGCTCTTTCCATCTGCCCCGGCTGCACAAGATACGCATGTACTTCACGGTCATAGTGGATGCCCGTCACACCTTGTTGTTCGACGATTTTCAGCTCGTCGATCTGATTTAGAGTGATCCTGCAAATGGCAAGCGTGTTATAGATCGTACCTTTCAGCGTCAGTTTTTCTCCGGCATCTGTCTGCGTAATGTCATACCATTTGCTCGGTACTATGGTTTTTCGCTGCGTGTCTGCTCCTGCATCCAACCATATCGGTTTTGCCTCTGCACCCGGCAGAAGCTGCACGCCTAAGCCGCGCCATGATGCAGCCGTTGCAATACGTGTTGCCTTCTCATTCTGCAATACGATCAGCATTGAGTTTTTAACGCCAAACCGCATACGTCCCATAACCTGCAACACTTTCTCCAAAAAGCGCTCGTTGACGAACATCTCATCCCGCGCCCTTACCCAACGTGTATTCAGCGCTTTCCATGATTGCTTTTTTCTGCCGCCGGAACCCTTCTTCATTTTGAAAGTACGGCGCGCTCGCAGAACCGTATCTACAGAACCGGCAACATTGCCGTTTTTTCCGTCTTTTTTTTCGTCGTCCTTGAGGAATGTCGGTTCATCATCAGCCGACCAAGCTAAAGGCTTTATATCTTCTTTTGAAATCGCCATACACACCGCCTTACTTTCTTGTCAGCCTTTGCGGCTTTACCTTCGGCGTCTTCTGAATGACCTTATCGGTATTTGAAGCACGTCCACCTGCCTGCATCTGGCGCACAGCTTCCGCAATTCTCGCTTCTTTTTGCGTGTTGACGTTTTTTGCAGCCTCCAGCTTTTTCATAACAGACGGCTTGTCTTGTACCGGCACGGTACGTTTGGTTTTCACAACCTTCTCGCCGAGCAGCGGGTCGTCTTGGTTATAAAGTTCAAAATTGTGCTGACGCTTTTCTTCGATTCGCTCTGCAAAGTCTTTATCGATAGAAGCCGTAACATCTGCCCAAAGTTCTTCAGCCTCTTGTTCCGTTACGGATGTCTTCAAGCCGTCGGAGGACAGACGGCTTTTCCGTTCCGTCTGTCCTTTCGTAGGGTTTGGCTCCGGCTTTAAAAGGTCTTGTGCGCTGCCGCGTGCCTCCTTAACAGCATCCTGTACCCGCACTTGATCTTTTCCGATCACGACCTCCGGGAGCTCGTTTACATCTGCCGCTTTAGACGGATCACGTTCGATTTCCGCCTGTGTAACATCCGTCAGCACAGCCAGTTTATTGCGCTCGATCAGACGGTTGATAACTGCTGCATCCTCGCCGCGCGCCATTAAGGTCGATAACCCATCGCCGTTGCTGTCGTGTAAATGCAAGTACCGTAAGCCATAGGGCCGTGCAGCCTTTTTGAATGTTTCGATGGCTTCATCGCTCATCGAGATAAAGCGCACCTCCGATGTACTCGTCAAAAAATCCCGGCATTTTCGCGCCGGGATCATTTTATCTGCGCTGTATCGAATCGCTGCTACGAGCGCTGCCAGAACTTCTTTGCTCCCGCGTAGGAGCAGCTTCGTTCCTTCGATGCTCAAGGTGATAATCGCTTGCTCGTCCATTTTCTTTTCCCCTTTCTGTTTCAAATGTTTTTACTTCATGTGCTTTGTCGATTTTGGATTTGATCTGCGGCTGCTGCTCGAGGATTTGCACACAGAGCTTTGCTTCTGAGCGCAGCTTTTTGAGCTGCGCGTTGATCTTCTCAATCTTCTCAAGCTGCTCCTGTATTTCAGCATCGCCTGTCTCCAAACACCGCAGCACGGCTCTTATTTCTTCCCGCTCATCGATCTGCCCGGAGATTTCGTGCTGCACTACGCGTAACCGCTGCTCTACGTCATCGCGAGTTTTAAGATTATATTTTGCAACATAATCGAACTGCTTTATGTACGCGTTCAGCTGCCAACGCGCCGTGGTAAACGCACTGCCGTATACTTTGGGACGCCGCTTAAAAACGCCGAGATAATAAAGCCACTTGTAATAAAGCGCTCGTATTCCATGCGCTTTAGATTTCCGACGTACCGTTTCTCGCAAGCGCATTTTTCTTTTTTGCATCGTCGGTTGCTCTATAACTTTAGTTTTGCCGAGCAGCCGGTCTGCTTTGATACGGAGAATGCGCAAGTGCAGCGCTTCCGGCTCGTAGTTTTCTCCAAGCGACTGCAAACGAATATTTCGTTCACCGCCCGGCGGACAAATCGCAACATACTTTCGATCTGTCATAACGGCATACCCGTACGCCCGCAGCGTATCGTAAAAAGCTTCGAGCGATTCTATATTTTCATTTGCGAGTATGCGGTCTATGTCTTCGCGCAGCGCTTTACGCCGGTTCGGCTTTCCTTCTTTCTCTGCCTGCCAAGCTGCATACGGCATACCTCGGCGCACCGGCTTGATAAGTGATAAACCATACTCTCTGCAAAGTGCATCCGAAACCGTTCTCATTTGCCAATAGTTTTTCTCTTTCCATAAGCGTTTGCCGTCCAGAAACGAAACCGAGTTGAGTAGGCTAAGTACCCAGCGCCTTGCCGCATTGCTGCGGTAGGTTTCCAGGCACTCGCCCCCGAACCGGACTTACAACTCTCGCTGTATCCGGCTCTCTATTCATTCACAGCCTGCACCGTGAATTTTCGTGTGACAACTTTCACAGACCACCAAAGTTTTTCGGTTAATCCTCTTCATGAAAACTGCCCACGGTTGGCTTTCATCCAGCTCTTTCAGCGTTCTAACTTGGTGCATTACCAACGCTGAAGTTTCTTTTCCGCACCATTCACACCGATTTGCTTTTAATCGTGCGCCGAGACTGGGCTTTTTCAGGATGCCTTTCGGCTTATGGATAATATCTGCTTCTTTTCCCAGCGGATAGGGGTCTCTTGCAAGACTGTCCTTCCACAGTAGTCGGATGCGCTCATTTCCATGCTTGTCCTGGAATTTTACCCCGATGTCCTTGACAATACGATATTGAGCAATAATTTTGCCTTTGGTTGTACGGTATTTACAGGCCAAGGTTTTATAGAAACTGTACTCCATGATATAGCGGAACTTGTGCAGCTTAGAGCGATTGTTTGCAATCGCATAATAATTACAGAATCCCCGCACCTCACCATTGTACTGGTCTAGGATACTCAGGTCTGTTCGTCCGACAAGTTTTCCACGATACGTGGGTTGCCAAATCTCTGTTCCATTGCGAACATCAATTCTCATGGCTCCCAGTTCCAGCAGCTTTTTTTGAATGACAGAAGTCGGAACTTCCAGCATTACATGGCCGCTGTAGTTTCGGGCTGTGGAACCGCTTTTTGTCTTTTTGGTGTGATTGCTCTGCGGTGTGACCCTGATGTCAAATCCCAAGAATTTTGCACGGTCTGTTGCTTTAGTGACCAGCGTCTTTTCTTCCGACAGTTCCAGTTTCAACTGTTCGGCGATATATACGCCGATTTCCTGCTTAACAGCCTGTGCATCCTCTTTGGCTCCGATGATACCGATAAGAAAATCGTCAGCGTAACGGACGTATTGCAGTCTGCGGAAATTTGTATCCATTGGATTTTTGCAGGGGATGGATTTGTGTACCTTATCCAGTTCCCGGATGCTTTCCAAAAGGGATTGCTTTTCTTCCTCAGACTGTGCCTTTGCCAGCTTCCTTTTGAGTCGGATTCTCTTTGCGCTCAGCTTATGGTATTCCACATTGACGGCTCGCTTGTTCCCATGGTCAAACCGTTTCTTGTATTCAGCCATATATTTGTCGAACTGGTCGAGATAGATATTGGCTAGAATGGGACTAATGATGCCGCCCTGCGGAGTGCCGCTGTAGCTTTGATGCAGTTGGTTATCTTCCATATATCCTGCGTTGAGAAATTTACGGATAAGGCGCAGAAAACGCTCATCTTTAATTCTCTTGCGAAGGATGCCAATCATGACATTGTGGTCAATATTGTCGAAGAATCCTTTAATGTCACCCTCAACAAACCACTTGCATCTGGTAAAGCGATTTTGAATCATCCTCAAAGCTGTGTGACAACTTCTGTCAGGCCGAAAGCCATGGGAGGCGTCCTCAAAGCTGTTCTCATAGATGGATTCCAACAGCATACGGACAACTTCCTGTACCAGCTTGTCGTCAATGGACGGAATACCCAGAGGACGGAGTTTTCCATTCTTCTTAGGGATATATGTCCGTCTGGACGGTTTGGGCTGGTAGGATTCGTCTTTCAGGGTTGCAATAAGCCTGTCGATTCTTTCAAGGCTCATTGCGTCGATGGTTTTTCCGTCTGTGCCTGCGGTCATGTTTCCCTGACTGGCATAAATATTCTGATATGCCCGTAAGAAAAATTCCCGATTGAACAGGTTGCGGTACAACCTGTCATAGACATAGCCGGATTGAGCTGAATGTTCTTGCAGACTGTTCAATACATTTTCTGGATCTCTCATAGTGCCTCACGCACCTTCCTTTCTGTTGTATTGAATTGAATGAACTGCCGCCCTTCGCCATGTGCGTGCCATTAATACGCTCGGACTACTACGGCGGCTCCGTTGCCATATTGGATATTCAGGGCCTACGCCCATAGCTCTTGTGAGCGTTCCAACTTAGGCAATCCCCATTTAGCAGCAGAGTAAAAAAGCATTGTTCATTGTCGGATGCGGTTTTCGTCCTTTTATGCTGATACATACGGACTGTGCATTCGGTTTCGCTCATCCTGCTCATGTTTCTACAGGTGAGATGCACAGCGTAACGGGTATAGCTGCCTTCCGTTACGACCACCACAAATGTCCCTCGGACTGCCGTTCAGCCAGTTTAGGTTTCATCCTTATATGAACTTTTGGTCTTGCTGCTCAGTCGTGGCACGGCAACTTGCCAACTTGCAGCTTTACGGTCATGCTGCTGTCCCCTTTGGGTTTCCCCGCCAGGTTAGCCGTTGACCACAGGCCTGAAACCTCACACCTGCCGCTTGCTAAGCGGATTTACTCTGCCCCTTATGGGCGCACTAACGAAGTGGTTGTGGATATGCTCATGATCTAAATGCGTTGCAACAAGCACTTGATACCGTTCACCCCACATTTCTTTTGCGAGCCGAATACCGATCTCGTGCGCCGTTTCCGGCGTGACCTCTCCCGGCGCAAAGCTCTGTATGGCGTGGTAGGCACAAATGCCGTCGTTTTTGTCGAACGCATTTTTTGCTAAAATCATTTCCTGCCGCGCCGTTTCTGCATCGCAGTTGACGCCGGACACAAAACGCTCAGTATCCCGCACGGTCTTGTTGCCGTCTTCCGCATACTCGATCACATCTATCAATGATTGGTATTCTTCCTCTTTTAATTTCGGATCACCGATCACCAACGGATTCTGCGTTTTGTTCGGGTTCTCAATGTAAAGCAGGCAGTCGCCGATCCAGCCGTTGATCTTCCAGATTTTTGTTACCGCCACTTTCTTTCTTCCTCCCGTTTTTCTTTCAGTACCTTTTGGTCGGATTTACGGATATACGTCCCAAGCTCCGAAGTCATCGGGTCGCGTTTGATTGGCTCCGTAACGTAACGATACAGCATAGATGCCAACGGCTTGATCTCATCGGTCAGTCGCTCAAATTCCTTCCAGTCAATCCTGCCGGTCGCATGTGCTATACGCGTAAGCTGGTTCATGTTGTTGCCAATGTAACGCAGTTGCGACAGGATCAAATAAAAATCAAACGGCGGGCGTTCCTGCGGAAGTACACCGTCGATAAGCTGCCGCACGTACGCCGACATGGATAAACCGGATTTGCTCGCCAAGGATTGCAGACGTGCCATTTGTGCTTCATTTAAGCGCAGCTCTAAACGGTAAGGGTATTTGTATTCGCCTTTTCTTATTGGTCTCACTTCTTTCTGTATGACCTGTATGACGGGTTTTAGGGTGTCCCTAAAAAATCGGTGATTTTCACCGATCTACCATTCTTACGTAAGAATGGTATGCTTGCGAAAGCAAACTGAAAAAGTGCGTTTCGCACTTTTTCAGTTTGCCCGGGCGGCTTCCGCCGCAAATCTTTTTTGCTGATAGCAAAAAAACGAACGGAGTTCGCCCAAAATTCTGCGCCGCCGCACGCAAAAATGTGTCCGGCAGACGCAGAAATTTGCTGATTAAGGAGAAGGTTTCCCGCAGTTTTTCACCGCGTTTTGCGAAAAAGTGGATTACTTTTCGCTCGGTGCAGCGGAAGAATTTTCCTCGTCTGCACTGCACAACTCCACGTATTCGCGCACGGCTTTCGGCACGGACTTGTTATATTTTTGCGTTAAAATCTGTTCCGCTGCTGCCTGCAAATCCTTTTGCAGTGTGCCCGCAAAGTCCGCGCAGTACATCTCGAGCGCCTTTCTTTTTTCCGCGCTTACGCTGAGTTTCACCACGATTTCCATCTGATTTTTCTTCATTTTCTTTTACCTTTCTTTCAAAAATTTCTGTCTGCCACACACTCTCCGGCGTAATTTGCTGCTCATTCGGAAGCAGTGCAGCTTTAACGGTTTGCATCCACGGCACGCAATGACCGGCATCTGAAAGCATAAATTTTCCCGCACTGAAATAGCCGGTCAGGCAAAATCCGTGTGTATTATCGAAGAACTTAATGTTCTCCACGCGCTTTGAAAGTTCCCAGATATTGGACGGAAACAGCTCAAAATCTGCCACGACTTTCGCAGCCGGAACACCTGTACGATCTCGCCGCACCAACCGCGCTATGGCTTCTGCTGCGTCCGGCAGACCGATGCAATAGCAGTTCACCGTGTATGCTTTTCCTTCAAGCAAACCGAAAAACTGCTCCATTTTTTCTTGCTCGAGCGGCAGCTCGCACAGAAAGCTACGCCCGTCGGAAACGAGCTTTTGCATCGCATACGTTTCCGAACTGTTGTAGATTCGAGCGATTTTCTGCGGCGTGACGCTGTACTCCGGCAGTAACTTTAAGCCTTCAAGCACCTGTAAAAAGCTCGTTTTCCCGACGCCCGGAAGCCCGGTAACTAAATAAATCGTCTGCAAAATTTCACCTCTCTATTTAATTTTTGTTTCATAGACCTGCTTATTTTTTCGGCACATAAGCTCATATTGTTTCTTAATTTCTCCCGAAATTCTTGTGCGCTCCGGTGCGGAAGCAAACCCATACGCATACTGATATTGCTTATTGCCGTTCTGATCTGTGTACGTTCCCATGCTCGGCGGCGAATAGAAATACCCGCGTTTGCCCTCCATGATCTTGCCGTATTTGAGCGCAAACACATCGTTTTGCAGCTCGGCATACGCTTTAACCGTATTGCGGTTCGCAGCTTTTCGCAGCGTGAGTTTTGTCTCTCCGACGTCTATCGCCGTACCGCCACCAATGACTTCAACCTCCGAGTTAAAATCAAAATTACGTGCAAGGAACGCCGTCATTTCTCTTTCAATCTCCGGCTTCAGCTCAACATACGGAACCCATTCACGCCTATCTTTAGCGAGATACGCGGGCATCAAAACCGAAAATCGATTGTGCTCATCCAACACCAGACGCACGCCGTTGATGCGGTAATCCTCATTGATGATGACATCCGCAAAGGCTACCACTTCACTTTCTGCGTCAGAAACCGGGCGAATAAACGCATGATAACGCTGCGTAGGTTCTTCTTCCGGCTCAAAAATTTCCTCGTCTTTAATTTCTTCCGGCACGGTTTTATTTGCTGGGTCTGCCGCAGCTGCCTGCACCTGTGCTAAGATACTCTCACGTCCAACCCCGACCTCCGCAGCAATTTGTGCCGCAAATAAATCCTGCTCAACCGGGTTTTCGACCGTCGCCAACACACGTACTGCTTCAACGGCATAGGTCAGACGGTCTTTATTCACGTTCATGTCCAGCCCGTTTTTGCACATTTGCAGCCGGTATTCGGTATCACTTATTGCTGCCTTAAAAGCCTCAGCAAGGCGTTCTGCTCCGTCCTTCGGGTGCATCTTTATGAACTCATCCGGGTCTTTACCTTCGCCCAAGGAAGCTACGCTGACGCGCAGCTCCGGGCACGCAGAACGCAAAACCTGTATAGCTCTTTGCGTTGCTCTGATGCCCGCACTGTCGCTGTCATAACAAATAGTAAGCTCCTTGCAGCTCCGCCCAATCAGCTTTGCTTGTTCCTCCGTCAGCGACGTACCGAGTGAAGCGACCGCACCGGCAAAGCCTGCCGTCTGCAACGCAATTACGTCCATGTAACCCTCTGCGAGGATCAAATGGTCGCTGTGCGCCTTGCGTGCGAAGTTATATCCGTACAGATTATTGGACTTTCTGAATACCGGCGTGGTGTTGGTGTTTATGTATTTTGCTTTGTCCTCTTTGTTCAAGGCGCGCCCGCCAAACGCGATTACATTGCCGACTGTATCGAATATTGGGTACATGATCCGATCTCGAAACCGATCCATAACGTGCCCAGTCTTACTTTGATACGCGAGGTTTGCGGTTATCATTTCATCGTCCGTAAAGCCTTTATCGCGCAGATAATTCACAAGCCCAAAGCTTTCCGGCTTCGCATAACCTAAACCAAAATGTCGTACAGCGGCCATGCTCAAACCGCGTTCATTCAGCAAATAAGTTCGCCCGACACTGCCTTCATCGTCCTGTGTAAGCGAACGGAAGAAGTAACGTGCCGCCTCTCGGTTGCACGCACGAATACGATCTCTGAGCTCCTGCTCACGCTGATTGAGCTGTGCACCTTTGGCATCGATCGTTATTCCGGCACGCTGGGCGAGCTGCTGCACCGCCTCCACGTAACTGAGATTATCCGTACCGCGAATAAAAGATATGACGTCGCCGCTCGTGCCGCATCCGAAGCAGTAAAAGGAATTGGTCTTCTCATACAACACGCATGACGGTGTTTTTTCTTGGTGGAACGGGCAACAGCACGACATGGTTGATCCGTGCCGCGATAGATTCACACGTTCTGCTGCAACATCTATAATGCTCACGCGGCTTTTGATCTCATCGACTTGATCTCTCGATATTGCCAAAATAGTTCACTCCTTTCTCCGTTCATTTCTCTTTACAGTGAACGATTCATTTTTCTTTTCGGCTTATCTATAACGTGTTCCGGCGTCTTTTCTTCCTGTGCAGGTGCTGCCTGCTGCGCTGTTTTTATCGGCTGCGGCTGAATACCGGACAGGCGCAGCGCTGCCAAAATCTGCGGCGCATGACGCTTATATAGATCACCGATTGGTTTAAAAACCTTATCGATCTGCTCATTGATTTCCGCTTTTTCTTCATCCGTTTTGCCCGTTTTAAGCTCGGTTATGTAGTTCTTATACTCCACGCTCATGTGCTCCTTACGTGTGTCAGTGATTGGCAGACCCATGGCGGATTCAAGCATAACGGATAAAGCGTCTGCTTCAAACTCACGCTGTGCACGGCTTTTGCCGGTATCCATACCGTGTTGCAACATGCCGTGCGCCATCTCATGCAGCAGCGTCGATAATCGCTGTGTATCAGCAAGGCGGCTGTTAATCGTAATGTTGCATGTCTCTGATTCGTAATATCCGCGCAGTGCAACGCTCTTTAAATCAATCGTCCGCACCGGCATTCCGCAGCGGTTGCTGTATTCGCTGATAATGTCAAACGCCGCTGCGTGCAGCTCATCTGCGCAGCCGAGACCGACTAATTTAGGGTAATCTTCCGCAGGGCAATTCGTTTGTGCAATATCAAAGACCACCCCATAACGATAGAACTGCAATTCTTCACGTGTCTCAAGCATTCCGGCTTTTATCATGTCCCGTACTGCTTTTGGTGTGCTTTTCGTCAGCCTCTTCCATGGTTCACTTTCTTTGCCACGATAATAGGTAATATTATGGGGTACCCATATACGCATACCTTTTTCGCCCTTTTGTACGGTATAGCCCATTTTTTCAAATTGATTATATCCCGCAGTAAACATAGCATACGGATTTTGCTTGTAGATCAGCATCTGGTTGCGGACGCTGTAATCTGGGAACCGGCTTGAAAAAATCAAAAATTCCGCAACATCTTTTGCATCTGCTTCCCAGTTTTCCGCAAGGTCAATAATGCGCTGCTTGGCGTCTGCACCCAGTTGCTTTACAAATTCTTCTTTTTCCTCTGGTGAACGATATTTTCCGTAACCGGGCATTACTCCTCACCTCCACCATAATTACGCAGCACGTCCAGATATTCTTCCGGCAGTGCAGCCAGCTCATTTTTAATACGCACTTGCTGCTCCATCGGAAGATCTTCTAATGGCGTCAATCCGTCGATTTCAATGCCATCTCCTGCTGTTACAAATTCTTCTGGCATCTCAGCGCACCAAAGGTTCTCCCAGTCATCTTCACAAATTGCCATGCCTTCTGTGTACAGCAGCACAACACCATACATTTCTTTCATTTTGCCTTTCTCCTTTGCCGAAAATATAAGTTTACAGTTTTGTTTGCCGGAACTCCGGCGCAGCTTCTTGCTCCTTTCCTTTTATTTACAGGCCCCGCCGGGATTGTGACCGGCGCTCTGCATTACAAAAGCCCATCACCAAACGGTAATGAGCTTTCTCACTCTGCACGGGCAGGTTATTTTGTTATATTGCGGCTATTGACGATCCCTATTTGGGTAAAAAACAATTTGTAGAGTTCAAATTGCAGCTGTTCCGCTGTATACGGATCGTCCGACTGTATGTAGGGCTTAATCTGATCTACTGTAAGTCCACGACTAAGAAGGTCAAGAATTACAGTTCTCTTTGCATCTGAAAGTTTTGGGTTTGAAATCAGCTCCGCAATACTTTCTTCTCCTATGCTTATATAAGTTACAATTTGCTTAATGTGCCCTTTACCATACATATAGTCGCTTGCCGTATAGCTTGTGCCAAATTTTGAATTGATGAGTTCAAGATCATTTTTAATTGAAACCTTATCCATAATCCCGCGTGCAATGCGCTCAAGCAGCACCGAAATATACATCGCATAACTCCCGAAGATCATCACCAAACCAATTATGAAAAATCTATATGGCTCTGTGTTCTTTGATGCCTGCAACCATTCTTCATAATTTCCTCCCGAAATCAACAAACTGCCTATCCAAGGAAGGGTATATACATACCCAAAAAGCCTAAGATAGAAACATATAGGTGAGCTGACCCTTTGATACAAGCTATTGTTGTGATTTGAGGCCTTTGACACCACCTTATACGTCCCCGTAAAAAGCCCTATCAAAAGTGTCAGCACAAACAGATTTTCCGGTTTACTGAAAAATCCAACAACTTTTTGCATATTCTCGCTCCTCTTTTCTTTCTTATTATTATGTTACGATTGTCATCTATACTTCGTATATCATTTGCACGAAAATTTATTGACATTATCATTACAAAGTGCTATAATATAAGTACCAAAGGAGGTTGTATAATGGCACAAACAAACGTCAATATTCGCATGGACAGCGATTTAAAAACACAATTCGAGGCTTTCTGCACTGATATGGGCATGACGATGACGACCGCTTTTACCGTTTTCGCAAAAAAAGCAGTACGCGAATATCGCATTCCTTTTGAAATCGGCGCCGAAGTACCGAACGCCGTAACAAGAAAAGCTATCGAAGACGCAAAAAACGGAATTGGAATGAGCAAAGGTTTTTCCTCCGTAAAAGAGCTGATGGAGGATCTGAATGCTGACGATTAAGTATCAGACGACCTTCAAAAAAGATTACAAGCGAATCGTCAAAAGGGGTTACGATATTCGACTTCTGGAAGAAGTTATCACCATTCTGGCTGAACAAAAGCCTTTGCCGGAAAATTATCGAGATCACAACCTGTCTGGCAATTATGCCGGTTGCAGGGAGTGCCATATCACCCCCGATTGGCTTCTAATTTATGAAATTCAAAACGACGAGCTCATCCTCTGCTTAACCAGAACCGGATCACATAGTGATCTGTTCTGAAAGTTCAAATTCAACATTATCCATCTGCGAGGAGCGTCCCTAAAGTTGTGGACGCTCCTTTTTCGTATAAAACCGGCAATATTGCCGGTCACGCTTTACTTATGTACAGCGTCTTCCCGTCAACGAACATCCACGTACTGCTTTTTCCTTACCGTCAAACTTTATATTGCATTGTACAGTCAAATTAGATACAATATTTATGTTATTTACCAACAGTTATATGACTATTAGAGGCGATACTGAAGATGAAATTTGATTATGCTTACTTAGAAAACAAAAAATCGGAACTTTCTGTTTTTCAAATAGCGCTAATATATCGCAATATTCCTTTATTTCGCGCTGAGTATGAACCGTACATGGTCTGCCCTATCTGCAAAGAGGCTAAACTTACATATGTAAACGATCAACCTGCATATTTGCGAACTGCACAGAAACAATCACATGCTGAAGATTGCCCCTTAGCCCAACTTTATCTGTCCACAAATAGAGCAAAAACAATTATGAACTCTTTTAACTCTGAAGATAGAGACTATGTATCTCGTCAGCTACACAGCCTTCTTACGCGAATTTCTCGTGTCCAACCACAAAAAACTTCTATATGTAAAACAAATACTAACCACGCTACTAATTTTCATATTGAAAAAACTCCACCTAAAATTACACAAGAAGGAAAACACTTACAGCCCAAGAATCTTTTAATGGGTTTCCGGGATGAAGATTATAATACTCCTCTATTAGGATATGGAAAATTCTCGATAGAAATGGAAAACAAAGACGATAGGCACACACTACTTCTCAGACGTATTGCAACAAATGAACATACTTCTTCGTCATTAGCATGTCGCGTCGTTATTTCTAAAAAAGTTTTCTTATATCTCCCTGTCGAGTATAAATACCTAAAACAACAAATAGGCTATGTTGCCGTATTTTCAGAATTTCAGAAATCCAAAAGTGGTCGCCCCTATGTGGTCACAAAACTATGTCATTCATCAAATTTACAAATTCTTCTAATATAGTCTATAATCAAATGCTCAAGTATCTATTTTCATTTGTATCAATGAGGTTATAGTCATCATCCATAACTGCATCCGCACAAAGGAAATTACCACGCAAATTTTTAATACAACTGAGTGTACCGTCATCTGCACACTTGTTCCATGCGTTCCACTCTGTTACCATTTTCCAATTTTCTATGGAAATAAGCAGGTAGTGCCTTTTACCGTGTAAGTTCCGAATCTGCTTTTCCTTTTCTTCGATAGGTATTGGTTTATTAAGCACTTCTTTAATATCGTTCACGTCCGTACCTAACACCATATCGTACAGAACCCATACGGCCAAGTATTTCAAATTTTTATCTTCCAGAACCTCAATTTGCTCTGGTGTAAAATTAAGGGCTTGAGATATTACAAGAGCAAAGATTTGTCCGACTGAATACTCGCCGCTGAAATACTTCTGAATTTGCTCTTCTGTGAATTCCGCATAAAGAGGCTTGTCGCAGAAAAAGCCTCTTTTCATAATTGCCTCAGCAAACTCAGAGATAAAATAATATTTTTTCTTGTTTCTAACACACTGACCGTATTCCAACTCCATAAGATCATCCCAGCAGTAAAAGTAGTACGATGATTCAAGAAAAAAGTCTCCTATGTTTTTAGGCGTAACCATCTGCCCTATAATCGTTGGGCTTGCTTCTTCAAAAATATGCATATCAACATTTACCTTTCTATTACATTAAATTTGCAGCGCCCCACCGGGATTGTGACCGGCACTCTGCATTACGAAAGCCCATCACCAAACGGTAATGGGCTTTCTCACTCTGCACGAGCAGGCTAAAAACCGGCAACATTGCCGGTTTTACTTATTTGCTTTCTTTTTTGACTTTGTGAAAAATCACAGCACCTAAACCGAGGCCGGAAACCGCAAGAGCGAGCAGCGCCGCATAAACACCGTAGTTGCTGCTGCCGGTTTTCGGGAACGCACTGTTTGGGAAATTTCTGCCGGGCTTAACCTCAAACTGCACCTTTTCCCCGTCTCTTGTGATTTCGAAGCTGTAATAGTTTTTATCCTGTGAGAAGCCAGACGGAGCCTGCTTCTCATGGATTAAGAACTTACCGTAAAGCAAACCATCAAGTTCATACACACCGGTTTCCTTTTCGCGCATATTGCCGACAAACGTATCTATGCCCTCTGTGTAACGACCATCGCCGTTTACATCGCGATAGATGCCGAACACAGCGCCGGAAAGACGGTGCTGCGAGTCTCCTGCATCGACCTTGATCGTGCTAATGGAGCCGTGCAACGGCAAAATTTTAACGGTCTGGTCGCCGTCTGTAATATCTGCGTGTGTCGCAAACTCAAGGTCATCACGATAGAGCGTTTCAAAAGCTACGACCTCAGTTTCGGCTGTCAGCTCACGCGCGTCGAAAGTAAACGTCATCTCAACTTCGCCGGTAGGAGCTTTCGGCGTAAAGGTAGCTTCTGCTGTGATTTCTTTACCATCAATGAGCAGCTTATCGTTCGTGGCTTTGTCCATGAGGATGCCAGAGACTTTGTATTCTTTGCCCGGTGTCAGGTCTTCATAGCTTACGACATCGGTGATTGTGATCTCATCTGCAATGATTTCTTTCTTACCGTCTGCTGTCGCGGTCGTATGGATTTTCGGGTTACGAATTCTTACGGTCTGCCCTTCATCATCGATGTCGGCGTGGGTTGCAAGCAACACCTTTTCGTGGTAGAGATCTTCAAATACAACGATTTCCTTGCCGTGCAGGCCGGTTGCATTAAACGTAAAGGTAACATCTATGCTGCCGGAGGCTTCTTCTGCAATAAAAGTAGCTTCGGCTGTGACTTTCTCGCCGTTGATGAGCAGTTCTTTGCCGTTAGACTTGTCCATGAGAACGCCGGTTACACGATATTCTTTGCCGGGGGTAAGGTCTTTGTAGCTTACGGTATCGGTCAGTGTAACTTTATCCAGCGGATCGATTTCCTTCTCGCCCTCAAAGCTCGCTGTTGTGCCGATTTCAGGGGTCTTAACCTTAATCGTCTGGTCATCGTCCGTAATGTCTGCATGCGCGGCTACTTTAATATTTTCACGGTACAAATCCTCGAAAACGACGATTTCCTTACCGTGAAGGCCGGTTGCATCAAAGACAAACGTAACGTCTACGCTGCCATTCTTAGCTTCTGCGATAAAGGTAGTTTCAGCGATGATTTCCTGGCCATTAACGAGCAGTTTCTCACCGGTAAGCTTGTCCATCAAGACACCGACTACCTTGTACTCTTTGCCAGGAACAAGACCGATATAAGATACCGTATCGGTCAGCGTGACCTTATCGAGCGGGTCAATTTCCTTTTCGCCTTCTACGGTAGCTTTCGTGCCGACTTCAACCGGCTTGTTGTGGAAGCTCACAGACACAATTTCGCCTTCACTGAGCTCCACAATCTGCGGGTCAGGGAGTTGATAACCAAAAGTCTCTTCGGTATCCATCTCTTCTACGCGGTACTGATACTTGGTTGCGCCGTCTTTGTCCGCGTAAATCGGAAGTGTTTCCGTAAGGATTTCGCCTGCGGCATTCGTTACATATTCTGCGGAATAGTTATCCTCAAGGCGCGTCACGCGGAAGTGAATGCCTTCGATTACGCCGTCTTCGGAAGTCTTTACGATTTTGAGCTGTGCATTTTTCTGTACGTTGACAAGATCATAGCTGTAAACCTTGCCATCCTCGGAGATTGAAACATCAAAATCGGCTACAAGCTGACGACCGTTGCCGCCCTTTGTTTGATGCACGACGTATGTGCCGTAAGGTAAATCCTTTGTGGTTGCCATGCCATCCGCGCCGGTGGTGATGTGGTCGCGCTCGGTCTCTTTGGCTGCATCGAAGCTGCCCGCAGATTTGAGGTATACGTCAAACTCCGCGCCCTGCTCATCGGCAGGTTCATCAAGGGTTTCGTACTGTTTATGCAGCGCAATCTGGCCTTTCATGACTTCTTCGGTAAAATCTTCTGGAATTAAATCATATTCCAGTTCTTTGGTATCGGTTGTTGTGATGTATGTATGAACTTTGCTGTCTAACTTATAACCCAGTGGAACGCCGATTTCCTCGACGGTTACTAAAACGCCGATGGGAATGTTTCTGAGTACTGCCTGTCCTGATTTGTTCGTTGTTACGATGTTTTCAATTTTTTCATCGTTATTCGTATAGGTTATACGGTACTGAGCCCCTTCTAATGTTGCGTCGCCTTGCGGAACATTAGAATTTGTATCTGCATCTTTTTTTCTTACGGTAAGGCGAATTTTTGTAGGGTCATCCACAACATCAAGATTGGCACTCTTACCATTGATACTGAACCTGTGTACGTTTTTATCTAATGTGTATCCTAACGGAGCCACCTGCTCGATTGTTACATAGTCGCCGTTTTCGAGCTTCTTGGAAAGTGTTGCGTGTCCGTCTTTTTGAGTTGTAAACGTTGCGACAACGGGGTCATTTGTATAATCGTGGTTGGGATTTACATACGCTTTATAAACGTTGTAAACAGCACCTTCGAGCGAATAATTTGCGTTGCCGTTTGTGATTTTTACATCGGCGCTGGTTTTGGTCAGTGTCACCGTATATTTCGGCTTTTCGCCCTTTATCTTGATATATGCCATGGTCTGCGTTGTGCCCGGGCAAGTCGCCTGATGCTGAATATTGGCCTGCTGGTCTCTGTCCTCCCAAACGGCAATGCTGTTTTTATCACCGACGGTATAGCCTGCACCGATAATCGTGGTCTCTTGCTCCGGCAGCGTGCTCGCAGATATTGTCAGCGTATTGCCGTTACGGGAAATATCAAAGCCTGCTTTTTGAAAATCAAATAAATCCAGCACGCCGTTGGTATCGGTAACGGTGGCCTTATATTTGCCATTCACGAGCTGCAAAGCGATTTCTTGTGCATCGCTGCCGTCGCTGCTTTTGCCTGCAAAGGACGGGACGATTTCCGACCGCAAAAGACGATCTTTAAGTTCTGCGTAGTAACTGCGTACAACAGAACCGTTATATGCCAGATTTGCCATGCGCTCAACATCGGTATCGATGCCGGAACCCCAAGACCAGTTTGTCCCGTCTACGGTAATATAGCCTTCGGACGCCAGCCAAACAAGGTGCTGTGTGACCATCGTCTTTGCGGTCGCATCGCTGTACCAATCATTTTTACCGAGAGAGTTTGTCGTGTTGTAGCCATAAGCGATAATGCGGCGCATAGCTTCGGTCATACCGAAATTATCCCGCTGCACATAAGCACCGTTATTGACTCTGCCTTTACCATGCTGCAAACAGTAGGCCGGATAACTTACACCGTTTCGGTAGATGTCATACAGTGGAAATTCGCCAAGGTCATAAAGATAATTTGAACTGAAATTACCGTTGATGCCTACCGTGCGGTAACGCGTAACCGCCTCATCGCCGAGCGCTAATAGACTGATTTTATCCTCCGGGTTTGGCGTGGGGGAAGCAGTGGGTTCAGCCGTTGCTTCCGGCTCTGCACTGGTCTCCGGTTCAGTCGGTTCCTCTGTTGCCTCCGGTGAGGGCACTGCTGTCGGTTCGGCCGAGGGGGTTGTGCTTGCCTCCGGCGTTGCGGTCGGTTCTGCTGTGATTTCCGGTTTGGGTTCTGCATCCGGCTCCGCGCCCGGTGCAGCAGCTTCTTCCGGCTCAACAGCTGTGATCTCATCAGTTACTGTAACCGGTGCAGCTGCTTCATCGGCAAGAGCGCTCATCGGTACGGCGCTGAAAATCAGCAGCGTTGCAAACAGACACGCAAGTGACTTTTTGAGTTTCTTTTTCATTTTTTTGCTTCCTTTCAAAGATTTTTCTATATGAAAAAAGCCGTATATAAAATGACACGGCTTGAATTTGAGCAGTAAAAAAGCACTCAATGTAAAATCGAGTGCTTCATTCTGCAATATTCACTTTATTTGATCCTTATCTATATTCCCAATGGCCGACTTCGTCTTGCGCGGGAATGTCCACAACCCAATATTTCTCTCCTGTATAATGTTTATACATCTCGCCGGATGTCATTGTGTAACTTCCGTGATCGTTTCCCAACTCCCACTCATAGTCTGAATGTGACTCAAATTCATCAACAGTGCTGAATTGTGTGCCGCAAGCATTGCACTGATACACCCAATCGCTGCCCATCCAATAATCTTCTTCCCAGTGTCCGACTTCTTCGCGAGCCGGGGTATCCACCACCCAGACCTTTTCCTTGGGCTTCGGCGTCGCGGTGGGAACCGCCGTTGGTGCTGCGGTAGGAGCTGCCGTAGGCTTGGCTGTGGGAGCTGCGGTGGGTGCAGCTGTCGGCTTCGCAGTCGGTGCGGGCGTAGGTCTGGCCGCACTGCCGGAAGGCTTGCTGTTAGAAGTATGGGAGCTGCTCGGTTTTGCGGTTGCTGCCGGTTTCGGTGTAGCCGTAGCAGAGGGCTTCACAGTGGTGCTGCTTTTGTTTTTGCTCTCCGGCTTCGGCGTTGCGGTAGGCTTGGCCGTTGCCGTAGTACCGGCAGAGGGAACAGCCGTAGGCTTCGCCGATGCACTCGGCTTGGCGCTGCTTGCAGCCGTGGAGCTTGTGCTCGAAACTGGCTTGCTGCTTGCTTCTGACGTACTGCTCTCAGCACTCTTTTCCGATGCCGTGCTGCTCACTGCGCTGGATGCAGAGCTTTCAACGCCGGTATCCGCTGTGCTGTTGCCCGCACACGCCGCCATAGTAAGTGCCATTGCTGCCGCCATTAAAATAGCTGTGACTTTTCTTTTCATAGTTTTTCACTCCCTGATTTGATTATAATAAATGAGAAAAAATAAATCAAGTGCAAAACCGGCAACATTGCCGCTTTTCGCGCTTGACAAAACTTCAAAAGCGTCTATAATTAGAAATAGAAAGAGTGCTGCCGATGAACGGTTAGCCCTCAGTATTACTCAAAGAAGTTGAGCCGAATCCTTAGGCGAGGGCGGCTCACTTCTTTTTATGTTTACGATCACGAAATAGTTCGATCAGCGCAATGATGACCAATGCCAACTGGCACAGATCACTAAAGTTCAGCTCGAGCTTCATAAGCGTCATCCCTCTCTCCGTACTGGATTGAGGGATATTTTCATATCCAAGAAATGTTCCCTCGTACGGTGCAGAAAACCTGCATCTGAGGGCTGAACCGTCCACCGTTATGGCAGCACCCGAACCGCATATTGCAGTTCGTTTTTATTCTACCAGAAATCACCTTATCTGGCAATGCTTTTATTCGACACTCACGGCCACCAGTTTGCAGTTTAGCGCGGCTGCTATCCGCAGCAGTGCCCGGAGCTGCACCATGTGCTTTTTCTGCTCCATGAGTGCAACCTCTGTCCACGAAACTCCGGCGGCAGAAGCTAATTCGCGCTGCGATATTTTAAGCGCACGCCGCCGCAAAATCAGGCTATCAATCAGCTCTATATAAGTGTTTGGCATTCTATCATTTCCTTTCAGAACCGGCAATGTTGCCGGTTTTCTTTTTTTGTCTGCGGCGGATTAGCAAGATCAACAGCAGCAACAGCATCGCCGCAAAGGAAGTTATGAGGCCGATCACAAGCCCTTGCTCATATCTCTCTATCCACGTGCTCGCTGCTGGTTCTACTTTATCTTCAACCTCCGCTATGGCTTCTTCGGCCATATCCACCCGGTGGCCGCGCACAAGCAATCTGTGCGTATTCACGCCATACGGTGTGCAGGTGAGC
>OBIA01000299.1_pt1 | contig 36133 bp, 42 predicted proteins | sample 1519911 | NCBI WGS metagenome assembly OBIA01 (sample SAMN04209236, study PRJEB22552) | human gut metagenome | biome: gut; material: feces | host: Homo sapiens | place: USA: Oklahoma | reverse complement strand
TGTATCTCTTTTACCAATTATGTTTAATTATGTTTAATTATATAAAACTCTGTATAGATTACTCTCCTACTCTCCTTCCCTCCCACATATTTCATCCAGCAATATATTCTCCATATTTTCTTTGTTAGAAAAACGAAAGGAGAAATAACAAATGAACAAATTAGAACTTCTAACAAAGGAACTCAATGAAGCTTCCAGAATCTATTACACAGAAAACAGACAGATCATGAGCAACAAGGAATGGGATGCTAAATATGATGAGCTGGTTTCCCTTGAACACAAACTGGGATACTCTCTTCCTGACAGTCCGACAAAGAATATCGGATACCGTGTCGTATCCCACCTTGAAAAAGTCACCCATGAGGTCCCCGCCCTCTCTCTGGATAAGACAAAGGACAGGGAAGCACTTGCTTCCTGGTTAAACGGAAGAACCGGAGTCTTGTCCTGGAAGATGGACGGACTGACTGTTGTTGTGACTTATATTGGTGGAAAGCTTGTTCGTGCAGTGACCCGAGGAAACGGCGTTGTTGGAGAGGATATAACCCACAATGCCCCGGTGATCCATGGCATGCCAATGATCATTCCTGAAAAAGGAAAAGTCATTGTCCGCGGAGAAGCCGTGATCAGTTACCAGAATTTTGAGGAAATCAACAAGTCCCTTCCTGAGGGGGATACTTACCAGAATCCAAGAAATCTTGCAAGCGGTAGCATCCGTCAGTTTGATCCCAAAAAATGCGCAGAGAGACACGTGCATTTTAAGGCATTTACATTTGTAAACGCTCTGGATTTTAGCGGTTCTTATGATGCTTCCTTAAGACTCCTTAAGGAATGGGGGTTTGATCCAGTGGAATACCGGATTGTTTCCCCGGAAAATGTCGTCAAGGCAGTCGCACAGTTTGAACAGCAGATCGAAGAAAATCCTTATCCTTCAGATGGCCTGGTACTTGCATTTGATGATCTTGAATATGGGGAATCCCTTGGAATGACAGGAAAGTTTCCTCGAAACGCCATTGCTTTTAAATGGCAGGACGAGACCGCAGAAACCGTTCTTCGTAATGTCGAATGGTCTGCATCAAGGACGGGACTCATCAACCCGGTTGCCGTCTTTGATACGGTACAGCTTGAGGGGACAGACGTATCCCGGGCAAGCCTGCACAATCTCAGATACATGCAGGATTTACAGCTCGGCATTGGCGACACTGTTTCCGTCTACAAGGCAAACAAGATTATTCCCCAGCTGGATGAAAACCTGACTGCAGGTGAAAACCCTCCGATCCCGGTTCCGACCAAATGTCCGGTCTGCGGACACGATACGAAACGGCGAATCGGGGCGGATGGTCTTACGGAATCTCTTTACTGTACAAATCCTGACTGTGCGGCAAAACATATCGGAATGTTCGAGCGTTTTGTCTGCAGGGACGGATTAAACGTAGTGGGGCTGTCCACTTCTAAGTTAGAACAATTGATCGACAATGGTTTTATCAGAAACAGGAGTGATCTTTTCAGTCTCAGTCAATACGAGGGTGAAATTGCTTCATTTGATGGATGGGGTGAAAAATCTGCAGGAAAATTAATGCAGGCTATCGCCAAAGCAAGAACTACGACCTTCCACCAGTTCTTCTACTGTCTGGGGATCCCCGGCTGCGGACATGACGTGGCAAAGATCCTGGAAAAAGAATTTGGCAAAAAAACCGGATGCAGCAAGACTGCTCTCCTGTCCAATCTTATTGGTACTGCTAATATCCTTGATACTTTATCTATGGATGGGATCGGGGATGTACGGGCAAAGGCCATGCAGGACTGGTTTGAGACGAATGAAGCAGAATATAAAAAACTGCTAAATCTTCTCACCATTTCAGATGATCTGATCCAGAAGAAAGAAATATCAGCTTCCTTGGAAGGGATGACTTTTGTGATCACCGGAGCAGTCCACATCTTCAAGAACAGAAATGCGTTGAAAGAAGAGATCGAATCCAGAAATGGAAAGGTATCCGGTTCTGTTTCTTCAAAGACAGATTACCTGATTTCCAATGAACCATCCACTTCTGCCAAGTCTGTGAAAGCAGCAAAACTTGGTGTGCCGGTCATCACGGAAGAGGAATTTTTAGAAAAATTTAAAACACAGGAGGAAACATTATGAAATATGTACTTATTTTTTCTGACGGCGAAAGCATCGAGGCAGAAACATGCGAAACAAGAAAAGAGGCTCATGAGAAGATGGTCAAGTCTTATGAAGAGTATTATCCGGAAGACCAGAATGAAACCTGGGCAGATATGTCTTATCTCGGAGAAGAATCTGCACTGTTGTACTTAAACGGCGACGGAACCTGTTGCTGGAGCATCTATGCCATAACAACCCGGCTGCCTGAAAGCAGCCGGGAACTTAGGAGGAATAACATGAGTAAGATATTATGCCATCCTGAAGACAAAAGTATATGTACTTTTATCAGTAAGGGAAGCCGCTGCATTTGTGGCTCTAACTGCTTTCATTACAGAGATGTAGATGGAGTAATTGCTGGATACTGCAATGCCTGTGGCAGGCTGCGTGGATATCCGACAAGAAAACCTGATGGATTATGGATAACTAAGGAGGATTGATATGCTCTATCATGTGAGCTTATTTCCAATCAAACAGTTTTATCCCAGGATACCTGTTTCCAGATGCTGCGGAGAAGATTTCCATATTCCCAGAATCTCGTTCAGCCGATTCTCAGTTTTGAAGGCTTTAAGTGCCATTCCGGAAGGAGGACGAAATATCTACTGTATGCTGAAACTTGGAATCTGCCCGGTATTATATGTCTATACAATACCGGAGGATCAATGTATTCTGGTACATTACCCGGAAGAAAAAGCAAAAGGGATACGGTATATGGAAGATATTTTGAAATATGTACCAGATTCCGATCTGACTGGGGAATGCTGGCTGTTAGATAAACCAGATATGGATATGTTTACCTGCCGCACATTTTATGTCTCGCATATTGAGTTTGACATAAGTGATGTTAATCTCTATATCGTAAAAAACATTGAGTTGGAGTCATGTGTCAATCCGGAAAGCAATCTGGAAAGACTATTTGCCAAATTTCGTTGTAAATGCAAACCTGATGATCCGGGATTATCGGAATTTTACTATCCGGGAAATGAGAATGCTTTTCTAACATACATATTGGATATATTTGAAGAAAAAGGAGAAAATTATGGAATATAGTATTACCGAGGAAGAATTAAGAGAAATCATTGAGATGTTGGGAAACGGCTGGTACTGCGAAACAGTAGAGGCCGATGAAACCTTGTACGTCCGTTTTTCAGACGGCGAGGAAACCAAAGACTATGAGCTTATACGCTGTTAAACAAAGGAGGAAATCATGATAAGATTAAGCGATGCTTTATTTATTTCAAGTGAACCGGATTACGACACTGTAATCGCTATCCGCATCAAAAACGGGGAATATTATTTCCTTGGATGGATGGAAAACGCTGAAGGCTATAAATATGTAATAGCAAAACATCCGGAGGAGAACCTTCTCGACAGAGACTGCTTTTCTGATGCAAACAGCCTCTATTGCAACATTATAAGCTGTGATGGATACAACGATGCATATCTGTTAGCTAAGAATGAAAATCCATATTCTGATTTTCTCTCAAATATCAAATGTTATGAGAGAAATGCAATGTCGGATGCTGATGATCATGACATCTTCTCTCTTACAATGGATGAAATCTATTCCATCTCTGATGCATTAAGAGATGGGGATTATGTTTTCGTGATCGATGATTTCAGATAGGAGGTATGGATATGGGAGCATTGAAGAACCGTGATTTTATTTATAAGGGATTGCAGTTCCATTTGAATGATTCGAAGTATCATAATGAATTTACTCCAAAATATCTTTTGATGTTCTGGAATGATTCCTTTGGTTACTGGCAGGAACAGATCCATGTGGGTTCAAAAAAGGAAGCTCTTGCATACATCAGAGAGTGCGAAAAGTCGCACTGCCGGATGTTTGCCTGATTGTTCATAAAACGAAAAGACATGCAGATGCATGTCTTTTTTTCAATCGGAACCCGGTTCCGATTTCTTATCCAAGAAGTTCACGCAGTTTTTCAATCTCCGCGGATGAAAGCGTCACGCCTTTCCCCATCTTTGTACGATCCTGGTTCCAGCTGCGGATGTCATATTTTGGATCTCCGCCATTCCAGGATACGATGTTAACTTCTTTCTTCCAGCCATTGCTTGACTCAGAAAGTACGCCGATACTTTTAAGATACTCTGCGGGAATTCTCGGTAATTCAATTACCGATGAAAGCAGGACGGTTTTTTGACCGTCACCCCTTCCCGAGAGGCTTTTCTGCTCCTATCGCCCAGTTCCCACAGTGATGCAGGATCCGGAGCCTTGATATACTGACCTGCTTGTATTTGGGAGAAGTACAGATATAGTTGTCCTCCTTATCCTTTACATAGCAGGAAGTTCCGGTAAACCCGGTGATCCATCCTTTTTTCCCATCCAGTTCCACGCGGTCGAACAGACAGGCGGTCATGGAGGCTTTTTTCTCACCGCTTCCTTTTGTGACCGTAACAGATTTTGTGTTCTTATCGCTCCTTGAAGCAGTACGGTTTGGTTCCTTCCTGCCCTTCCGAGGGGTTTCTTCATGGAGGGAGCGTTTTTTTCTCCTTACCTGCTGGATGTGGATGACAGGCTCTTCATCCTTCACGGATTTGACTTCCGTCTTCACCAGTGCGATGGCAGTGGCATCGTTCCCATGGCTTTTCGGCAGTTCCAGTTTCTCCCTGTCTGCCTTTGTGATATTGCCATAGGTAAACACCGCATCCGGAAATGCCTTCCGCAGACGTTTCTTCAGGATGTTCATGAACGTGGCATCTCTCAGGCCCCTGGTAAACTTTTTCTGATCCTGCATCCACTGGTAAAGGATGCCTCCGGGCAAATGGTTTTCTGTGGTATGGCACTTACTGCATACCGCAGCCATGTACTTTGGATTATCCGATGCTCCCCTGCTCCTGTAAAGGATATGATGCACATGAAGCTTCCCGCCTTTCTTTTTACATACCCGGCAGGTATACCCGTCCCGGGCAAGGACATAGGCGCGCACATTTTCATAGTCATACTGCGGACCTTTCTGGTACAGTTCCCCGTGGATCTCCGGATCCTTCATCCTGGCTGGGTCAAAACGGCCCAGTTCGATGGAAAGCCGGTATCCTTCCGGGAGAAGGTCCAGGAGTTTCCGGATCCACTGGATATGATGGTCCGTTTTGGACTGCAGGGATGGCGGCAGCCACCCTGCCTGTCTTTTGGAAGTGAACGTGTTCTTCTGTTTCTTCCAGTGCCGTCCTTTCCGGTCTGCCTTCTCATTGTAGATACGCTTTGTCTTTGGCTTCCACTTCGGGTGCCGGTACCGGGTCTTCCGATACCGTCTCCCTCTCCTTGAGGAAGCCCTTGACTCCAGCAGCTTCCGTTTGGACATGGAATCCCGGAGCCCGATCTCTTCCTTATGTAAGACAGTACCGTCCTTTTGCACAACGGAAACTCCGATGTGCTGCGACCCGGTATCGATCCCAAGATATCCGGGCTGTACGGTGCTGCCGGTCTTATAGTTCAGTTTTATCGTAAATGGGACCTTCCGGTAAACGGAAGCTTTCCCACCCTTCAGTAATAAACGGGCTTTCCTTTCAGATACAGGCATCAGCCGGCATCCGTTCAGCCCTACCACGAACACACTCATGGCTGGTCCCTCCTTATGTTATTATGGCAGGTACGCAAAAGTCCTGCCCTCCCACAGGGGAGTGTTCACCCTTCGACAATGTTCCGGATACTTCCTGCACCAGGTCGGTATCTTCTTCTCCGGGAAGACATCCGTTGCCTGAACCCTGTGCCGGCTTAGGTACCACCGGGTCGGGTATTGATATCCGGGACGTAGCACTAATGGTATCCTTCACAGCATGGAAGCTGTAAGTTCCGTTGTGCTTAGTCTAGTCAGCATGCCCTTTCAGGTACTACAGATAACTGATCCATACATTTCTGCATGCTCGGTTATTCTATAGCCGAGAAGCTGACTGATTTCGAATTTTAATTCTGCCATTCCTTATTTCTCCTTTTTTTCTTTATCATAATTAATTTTTTGATTCCTTTTTAATGGTGCGAAAAATCCCACTGTTTTTATTATACCTCATGAACTTTCATATTGACACAAATAAAAAAATGAAAGGAGAAAATTATGTATCAGTTAATCAAATCTACTTCATTTGGAGGTATTTCCGTAGAGGAAAGCCTTAGTCTGTCGTTTCTTCAGGAAAAAATGAGAAAAGATTTTCAGGAGATCACAAAAATGAAATCTGTATCCGCTTCCGAACTCTCAGACAAAGCAGCGTTTATTCATGCAGGAGCTGAATGCTATCACTGGCTGATCAGGGAGGAATGCTGCAAGGTGGCAGTCCGCGGAGGTTTTCTGGAGGCCTCAGAGATTAATGACCCAGATTACCCTGGGATTTCCGTTGATTTTACCAGAGCTGATGGTGACATCATGCCACTTGCTCTTATCGAGCAGAAGGAAAATCATCTTAGAGCTGTTGTGTATACAAAAATGTACAAGGAAGAACCAGAGTACAATGAGCCATTCGAATATGACAGCGAAATGATACGGAACCTTTGCTTCAGTTCCTATGTTCAGGATGATAACTCTGTAAAATATCCTAAGAATTTGTCTTACAGAAAATTCTGTCAGACAGTATTTGAGGACAGAGCGTATATGAAGGAAATCCTTCCTGATGAGGAATACCGATTATACGAGAATTATCTGCAAATGGTAGAAAATGGTTATATTCATGAATGAAAAAAAAGACTCTTCTCAATCGGAACCCGGTTCCGATTGAAATGAGTCTTTTTTGATAATAATTTGATACGATCCAGACACTATTTTAACAGTTTACTCTTATTTATAATTGAATTTTATCTTGGCATGATTTAAAATGTTAACAGGATAAAATTGAAATAATCAAAATGATAACGAAGGATAAAAGCTGATTTTATGGAATACAAAGATTTTAAAATTAAAATATTACCGCTTACCTGTCTGGAAAAAGATCCTTTAAATGAAGAGGCATATCTGGATACAGATGTAAGCAATCTTGCTGAATCAATGAAGGATATAGGTTTCTTTGGAGATCTTGTAGCATACCCGATCGAAGGAGAAAAATACCGGATCGAATCCGGGCATCGTAGATATGACGCAGCTATGCTTGCAGATATAACAGAAGTTCCTGTCTTTATTACTGAACCTCCCCAAAATCTGGTTGAACGAAGAAAAAGACTAAATCAGTGGAATGACTACGCTCGTCCAACTACTCCACTGGGAACTGCCAAATTGATCGATTTTAAATATCACACATATAAAATGGAAAATGACTACCTGAAAAAAATAGGAAAGAACACATTTCCGATTCTGGAACGAATCTCCAAAGAAATGAATATATCTATAGCGCACATATCAAAAATGAGGGCATTACTTAAGTTAAATCCGAAAATGCAGTCCTTAGCAGAGAGTGGAAATTATTCATGGGCGATTTTAAGCCAGGCAAGTCAGCTTAATGATTTCCAGCAAAATATGCTATACAGAAAGATTACAATGCAGGGCAGTATTCAATCTGCTGTTTCGGGTAATTGGATCAAAGACGAGATCGATAAAGCGAAATGTATAAAAAAGGATTACGTGTATTCTGTATACAGGGAAGATAAACCAGATTATCCTGAAGCTAAAGAAAAAACTAAATTCCGTCATAAAGACGGATATAAAAGGATCGAAAAAAGCTATGATTTTCTGAAATCTGCTTTTGAAGATGATTCGATCATTAAGGCGAATCGTCTTGAGGATTGTTTATCCATCCTGATTGAGATGCAGGATAACCTTAATGATTATATTATTGAGATCAAAAAAAAATTAGAATAATGAATTCTCCATAGAATAAAAAAAGATCTTCCGAATTTATCAATCGGAGGATCTTTTTTAATTGATGAAATTGTTACAATCAGGACCGGGTTCCGATAAAAAAGTGAATTCGAATTCACTTTTTTATCTGTCGATTCATGCAGCAAGACTCCAGATACCGCGGCTTTCGGATACAAAATCCGGATACATCTGGAGTACCTGTCTGACTTTATCCTTCCAGTGTGGATTGGAAAGAGCCTTCGCATACCCTTCCACTTCTCTGTAGATATTTGAAAGGGAGGATGCTCTTCCAAGCTTTTTGAGTACTGCAAAAACAACATCCCGCCAGGTTGCGGATCTGCTGTCCCTGATATCCAGTTTCTTTTTGAGTGGGATCTGAAAATCGAGAATATAAGGAGCAATCTTCTTGAGTACGAGAATATACTCATGTACGATCGGGACAAAGTTTTTGGAAGAATAACTTCGACCTCCAGAACAGGTATTGTGCTGCATTTTAATGAGCACCTGTTCCAGTCCGCCTGGTTTTACGATGTCCGTTAACATGGAATGTAACCCGTTTCTGCGGACATCTCCCATTAAGATTCCCATTCGTGCCCCACTCTGTAAAGAGGCGAAATATTTCATAACGATACCGTTTAGGGTTTTCATAAATGTTTCCCATGGCATCTGCCCCAGGTCACATTTTGATAATTCACCACTTGGGTCCGGATACATAGAACCGGCATAGGGTATCCTGATCTCAGCTCCATATGGCGGATGCATAAACAAAAAGTCGGCATCTGTAAACTGTATCGGAACTTCATCTGTCACTGCGTTTACGCATAAAATCCCGGGACGTACCGGCGTAGGATTTAAGTCCGCTCCAACATAACCAACTCCCATATCTTTAGCTACATCAAAACCTGTCCCTGATCCAGCAAATAATTCTGCGAATTTTTTGACCTTATACTTCCAGATCAAGAATGCCTGATACCAGCCAGAGCAGTTCCCCCTGTATTTTGGGTCTCCCCATGGTCCTCTGTCAGGAAACGACAGGACCGTACTGTCGTTCTCCATAAGCCTTGCAATAATTTCATTTCTGTTCATTTATTTTTTCTCCTTTCGTTTTTCGTTTGCTATATAAAATGAAATTATTAGAGGCAAAATAAAAAAAAGAGATAATGCAGTACATTATCTCTTACAATCAGAACCCGGTTCCTATTTAATTTGCAAAGCGGTTCATTAATACTTCTATCTTTTCAGAAATGATCTTACTCAGATCTTCCAGCTCGTTGATCGTTTGTTCCAGATCCTTCTCTGGAATCACATATTCATCTTTTAATACCTCTGTTAATTCAGAAGAGTATTTTTTGATCTTTTTTGTGGCAACCTTTGGCTTGATATAACCAGCTGCTTTAGACTTTGGAGCGTTTGCCTGTGTAACTGCTTGGCCCTTGTTATTTTCCTGGTCTATTTTTATCTCTTCCTGCTTTAATTCCCTGCATTTTTTGATGATCCATGCTTTTGTAACCGATTCCGGTTCATTTAGAATATCAGATACAAGTTCTTCCTGTTTTTGTTCAGAAAGAGTTACTGCATCTGTAAGTGCAGTCCAGGAGTATTCTTTGGAAGCAGCCATTTCCTGCAGTTTTGGGATCAATTTAAGAAGAGTACGATATTTGTTTATGGTTCTTACATCCAGACCCATGAACGCACTGACTTTCTTAATAATGTCTCCAGATTCAATTAAATTTCCATCTTCATCCTTATCAAGCAGGTCGTTTTCTTTTTTATATTCATATTCATCTCTGAATGTATAATACAGATTATCTGCGACCCTTGCCGTAATGATGGGATTTTTATCCCTTTCTAACAGGTTTGCTCCGAAGAGACGTCTCTTTCTTTCATACTCTGTTTTGGGAGGTACGGTTTCCAAAACAGGTATTGTCTCTATTCCTGCTTTTCTTGCTGCAAGTCTTCTTCTGTGACCGGATTCAATACGGTATTTTCCTCCTTCAATCGGATATGCAAGGATAACACCCTGGAAACCGTATTCTTTCATCACTTCCGCCAGATTATCTATTTGGTATTCACTGCCGTATACAGTGATATTGTCAGGATCATCCACCAGGTCTTGATCCCTTAAGAAGCGTAGCTTGACTTTCTGGGATTCCGGAAGTTCATCCGTATTCATATCCTGCGTGATGTCTGAGGAATATTTTTCAGACCTTTGTGCAACCATGGTCATTGTGGAACTTCTTCGCAGGTTTTGTTTTGCGTATCTAGCCATGCTGTTCAACCTCCTTTATCCTTTGTAAGATCTCTTTTGCAAGGTCCTTATAATTTTTAGCAATTTCACTTCGTCCAGCAGAGATGCAGACCGGCTCTTTATATGCCTCCGCAGCTGTTGTTGTTGCATAATCATATTTGATTGTTGTTTTAAAGAAACGCATTGCCTGTCGCATTTCTTCTGTCATACTTTCGGTATACTTTTCTTTCTGATATCCTTTGTAGAGCTGTGTCTGTGTATAAAAAGCACCAAGACGAACCAGGTTCTTATTATCAAAATTATTAATTGCCTCTTCACAGCAGTCAATGATATCGTTGTATGCAAAAAGACTGGATTCCTTTCCAAGGTGGAGAGGGGCAATCAGATAATCAGATGCCACCAGATACATCATTGTCACAAGACTGTTCTGCGGAGGAAAATCGATAAAGATATAATCATATTCATCCTCAGCTTGGCTTAACAGTTTTTTTACGCTCTCAATGTCATTTATTTCATAACAATCCATTTCCCGGCTGCCAAGTAATACATCAAATTTACAGCTTACGGTTTTAAATCTGTTCCCGAACTTTCTTTTCGTGGATCGTTCGATTGTTCGGATGGCATTAAAAATAGGTATTTTATCTTCAAGGACGGTGTATAGATTTTCTACACCTGGTTTTGTTCGGCCCTGGCTCAAAATACACTCACTTGGGTCAATCCCAATCTCTATATCAAGTTCGTCAGAGAAAAAATATTGAGTAAGGTTCATCTGTGAGTCCCCGTCTACAAGGAGGACTTTTTTCCCTAAAAGAGCAAACTCTGCCCCTAAGTTCAACAGGCTGGTCGTCTTACCGACACCGCCTTTTCTATTGTATACAGCAATTACTTTTGCCATAATTTTCTCCTTTCCGTGTCCTTTTGATCATTTGTTATTATGACACATACAATTTTAAAATTCAATAATATTGACAATTTCTATTATATGAATTTTTATTTTGGCATGTTTTCACACGAAAAAAATGTTAAATCGGAACCGGGTTCCGATTAAAAATGGCGGTGACATAAGCATCTGCTAAAAAATATTTTGAACTTTCATTTCCTTTTATGTCTTCGGATTCTGACATATTCACTCTATTTCTATATAAAAAATGAAAGATAATAATTTGAGATCCTACGATAAATCAAGTATATCATGACGGTTTATTCGACTTAATTTGAATTATTAAATTGATGTTATGATATTTTGATAAATCGGAACCCGGTTCCGATCACATCAGAACATACATTCAGGCCAGAGCAAGGCAGAATACTGCAATCAGAACCCGGTTCCAATTGTGTAAATATTGATTTTTTGAAAAAGATATAGAGAATTGTATAAGAGAAAAAGAGTAATAGCGTATGATTATTTTAAATCGGAACCGGGTTCTGATTTCTAAATAGAACGTTAAAGAAATATTTCTTAAGAAAACACAGATCCTATTAAATGAGAACCCAGTTACGATTGTACCAAAACATATATTCAGGTTAGAGCAAGACAAAATACTACAATCGGAACCGGGTTCCGATTGTAGCAATTTTTTCAGAAACTCGAAATATGATAACCACATATGCCACAAGGATGAAAAACCATGGTTTATTAAAAGGAATCAGGACAGTAATCAGAACCCGGTTCCGCTTGAAATAATGATGCTTTAATTATCTAACTACATTTCTTTAAAATATCAGTTTTCATAATTATACCCCATTTTACATTTTCTAAACATAATAAAAAAGAAAGGAGAATAAAAAAAATATCACGTAACCTACTATAAAATCCATGAGAAGAAATAACTACTGTATCTTGAACTAAGAAAGCGAAAGAGAGCCTTCTCAAATCCATCCGCGGCAGAATGGAAGAGTAAAAAAAATTTATGAAAGAAATCTAAAATACGGAGGAAAAGAAAATGAACAACGAATTCAAGTTAAGACTTTACAAGAAAACAGGTCCAGAAAAAGGAAATCTGGATAAGGAATTTTTCTATGATTCCGCAAAAGAGCTGTGGACAACGTACAAGTTTCTGTTACGTAAATCTGATTATTCTATTAATCTTAACCGAGCTCTCTACCCAACTATCTGGGTACGGTCAGGAGAGGAAGACTGGACAAGATATTGTGAAGCTGATTTCGCAAAATTCTTCCTTGGAGGAAAACGTCAGATTGACATTATAAGCGAGAATATCAAATATACAGACGAACTGTGTGTGGATCTGGAAAAAGAAATCATAGAAGCAGACTGGGAACTATGGATTGATGTCGACCGCTATTTTGGAACAGATACAGGTTCTGATGATGAAACCTGGATCAATTTTTACACTTACTGGCATTCTAATGGAAGAGTGACAGCGGTGTATGAAATTGACAGCGAAGAAACATCAAAAGTAATTGACTGGCCGCTGACCGATAAGGAAGAGGAGTTCTTCTTATTAAAAATGGAAGAATACGCCTTAAAGAAGGAGCATTGTTCATTAGAGAATCTGTTTCAATTTGAGAAGGAACATGATGCACTCTGGGATGATGCAGGAACATCCGATTCCTATTTGCATAAAGTTGGATACAACTTTCTTTTAAGAACGAACTATGAAAGATGGGACGGAACAGGAGAGATGCCGGTTACATTCAATAAAGAATATTATTGTACATATCGAGCCGGAATCCCAGGAGGAATACTGAGACTGTCTGTGACAGAGGATAACAGTGAATGGAAATATGTTATATCCTGTATAGGAATACGGCCCACCGGGGAAGAGATAACCAAAACAGAAAGCATTCCAATAAAAGCAAATGATGCTGAATTGGAATATGGATTGAAAAAACTGATTTCAGAATTCAAAGAAACATTTTCAGAACAGTTCTATTGCTACAAAGGGGCAAGTTATCCAATTGCCCCATTAACGAAAGAAGCCGTATGCAGATATAAGGATGACAATAATTACATCCGCGGAATTGTCAAAGTAGAACTCTCTGATATGATCGAGAATGACCTTGAGGGATTTCTTGATCTGATTTCAGAAAAACTGACAGGAAGTCCGTTACTGATGGATATCGGATATGAACCCGTAAGTGTATTTGAGGAAGAATTATATCTTCTGGTATCAGGGGATGTATCGGGAATTCTTGATGAAGAACAGAACAACGAGGGGGATGGAAATGAATAATGAAATGGTAAGAAGAGCCTGCCATGCGATCGGCATGGATAATAAAAGTCCCTTTTACAAGTTTGGAGAAAAGCATTTCATTTCCTACCGAAATTATTCTGTTTCAAACAGACTGGGGGATGAGTATTTTGACAAAATGGAATCTGAAGGACTGGCAGAATCAGACCGTGGAAAACAGTCAGTTACCTATTATCTGACAGAAAAAGGATTCCAATGGCTGGAGAAGGAATGCAGCATGGTAATCCACGCGAAAAATCGTCCGGAAAAGAAATATCATTTAAACAAAGACGATGAAGAACAGATTATAGAGATCTGGGCCTGGCTGAAAAAGAAAGAAATCTATACTTCCGAATTCCCAGAAGAACTTGATGTTGCCATTTGGCTGGATACTGATGCAATGGAATCGTTCTTCGAGTATTTTGGGAACGAAGAGAACCCGGTTCCTGCAAGGATTTACCAGAACGCAATCCTGGTATTGTTTTCAGATGTCCTTGATTTCAAAGTAACCGGTATGCAGATCTGGTCTTTCAGGCCTCATGGAATGAGAGAGGAGTGGTAACTTTTTTAGGAGCCAGTTGAGGCTCCTTTTTTCGTGCATAAAAAAGAAGCCCCGAAAGGCTTCTTCCCGCTTGGATACAACCCGGCTCTTTTTAGCCGGTGATGGAATAGAAAGATCAGTAGATGACACTACAGTTTCCATCAAAGTTTCTGCATGTCTCGTATGCGTAGTCCTGATGGGAACCAAAGTCTGCAATCTTGGCGAAATCCTTAACAGGAACGGTGTACAAACCGTAATCACCGCTAAGAGCCATCAAGACTGCTTCATATTCACAGGAAGACGTATTCTTGGCTAAGCCAATGAATTTGTACAGAGAGTCGTCCTCTGCACGTCTTACGATACTTCCCTCACGAATCTCTTCCACTGTTTTCTTTCCTGATGATTCCTCTTTAATTCTATACATAGTTTTTTCTCCCTTCGTTTTAAAGATAAAAATAAATTGAAAAAAAAACCCCAAAATGAAAAAGGATAAAAAATCCCTGCCTATTTTTATAAACCGGGTTCCTTTTTCATTTTCTTTTTGTAAACCAAAACGAGAGGAGAAAAAAAACATGCAAAGATCAAGAAAACAAAGGAGGAATTTATCATGCTGGTAGGAGATCTCGTTTACAATGACTATTTTGACTGCGACTGTAATTACAGGGTATATGACTGCACAGCGGAAGATACCCATTATGACAAAGGTGCGAAATGTATCTATGATGCAGTCAGAGATGGCAACCGTAAACCCCTTGACGCAGTCCTTGATATGCAGGTTCTGTATCTGACAGTGACTGATAACTGCATCATCATTGAAGCAGGGAGAAATCTTTAAGGAGAGAACAAATGAGAAAATATAAAACATCAAAACGAGGACTTACCTTCTCCATCATCCCGGATGAACAATATTATCCGGGAAGCCATTATGTCTATGAGGTAAGAAGGAACTGTATCATTATCAGACCATCTGAGGAAGGCATGACAGTGTCGAGGAAGAAATGTGGAGTAAAAGAAAAAGCACTGTTTGACATCCGGCAGAAAGATGTCCGCAGAGCCGTATCCACAAGTGATTACCTGGAGATGGAAGTAAAAGAGGACAGGATCGTTGTCCGGTGTGTCAGGGAGGTCAGAAACAGGATCATTTCCCTTGAGGAAGTGATGAAGGAATTCTGCATTTCCAAAGCAACTCTTTCGATAGCTGCAGGTATGGAAGGACAGATCACCTTTGATGAATATCTGGCATCCATAACTGAAGACACACAGTTGGAAAATGATCTGAAACAGGTATTTTCTGTTATGTCCCTGTTTTCCGGGGCAGGTATGCTGGACTGGGCTTTTTATAAAGACCCGGCCTTTGAGATCCGGTTTGCCTGTGATTATGACAAGGGTGCCTGTGAATCATACCGACACAATATAGGAGACCATATCTTTCATGGAGATGTAAGAACAATACATGGAAATGATGATCCTTATAACCTTATTATCGGAGGACCGTCCTGTAAACCGTTTTCTGCCAGCAACAGAAGGAAGATGGCAGGAGACCACCAGGATGTGGATCTGGTCAATGAGTATATCCGGATCACAAAGGAGAACAGACCGGAAGTATTTGTGATCGAAAACGTCCCTCAGTTTATCACCTGTGAACATGGTAGGTACATGGACAGGGTAATGAATGGGCTGGGGAATACCTATGAGATCACTTCGGCCATAGTCAAGGATACAGATGTTGGAGGATACACATTAAGGAAACGTGCGATCCTGATCGGATCCCGGATCGGATTGATCCGTCTGCCGGATAAGGTCATCCATCCCATCCGTACTGTACGGGAAGCACTTGAAAAAGTGAACCCGGAATGGTTCAACTATACCGATCAGACAGTCAGCCGTCCGGAAACGGTGAAAAACATGTCTTATGTCCGCCCGGGACACAATTTTAAAGATATCCCGGAACTAGGGGATAATCCTAACATGCATTCCGACCGGTATTACCGCCTGGACCTGAACAGCCCATCCCCAACCATTGTCAATTGGAGAAAACTGCCATTGATCCATCCGACTGAAAACCGGACACTTACCGTAGCGGAGGCTTCCGCACTGATGGGATTCAATAAGGAATTTCAGTTCCATGGCTCTTTAGACAGCCGTCAGCAGCAATGTGGAAACGGCTGTACTCTGGCAATTGGGAAACTGATCAAAGAAACAGTAAAAAAGGCTTTATCAGCCTTCCATAATAAAGGCAACGTTCCAGTCATAAATTAAGGAGGAAAACAAATGAAAACAATCATGATGTATCAGTGTGAGAAGTGCAGGAAAGTATACGATTCAGCAAGTCAGGCAATGACCTGTGTGAGGCAGCACATTACGGATTAACTTTGGAAGAGTACTATCACTGGAGGGAACTTTTAAAAACTGTTAAAGAAGCAGGTGCCATGAACAGCATCAGTAAAAATGAAAGAACGGATAAAGCGTTTGATGATGCAGTGATCCGGCTCGTAGAATTTGAGAAAGAGCATAAGCTGGTCTGATGACTGGCTTAAAATATGTATGAAAACTAAGGAGGAAAAACACATGGCTGATTTTTACAAAGATAACTTTAAAGAAGGGATGACCGTATATCTTCTGTACACCGGATACGATCTCTGTGTAGGAAAGTATGCTCCCCGTAAAAAATATTCCATCACAGAAGGAATTATTTCTGAAATGGGAAAAAACTATCTCAAAGTAAACACTGAAGGACAAAAAGCATGCTTCGGATTTAATGAAGAAACAGGGCAGATCTGGCAGGATCCAAAAGAAAGCGATTCTGTATACGGCCTTGAAATCTATGGCAAAAAAGAAACTGCCAAAGAAGCTGCGATCAGATACAAACTGATCAAAGAAACTTCTGTTTTGATCGGAAGCATTTCCTGTTTACTGGACAGGTATCCTGTCAGGGATTTAAAGATCCTGAACAATTTTGCCAAAATGGTTAATTCAGAAAGAACTTCTCTTGGTCACACCATGGAGGGGGTTCTCGATACACTTCCATCTGATATCAAAGACTCCTTTTATCGGAAAATTTGGGCTGAACATGTATATGAGGACATCAGAGGCATGGACAAGAAAGTGTCTAAGAAGAGAGCAGAAAAAGTATCCGGGGCTTATGCGAACGGAAGATATGACTGCAATCTTTCTTACTGGGACAATCTCAATAATCTTCTTGAGGAAATTCCGGAGGAGCAGACAAAGCAGGAATGCATAAGCCTTCATGAATGCCTTACCAAAAGACTTCAGACGGAGGTTTCTGCAATCCACAGATGCTCTGCCATAGACATCGATTTCATTAATAATGAAGGAATAGAAGATGAGACACAGATATATGTGTATCATAATATCCTTACCAGGGCAGGAACAAAGGAAGCGGAAGAGCTGTTTCGTTCATTAGAGAAAGAATTAGGAGCAAACCGTAACCGGATCATTTCCTGTACTGTGGTTGCCTCCGCGGAGACCGTAGAGAAACTGGACAAACTGTTAGATTGATTTTTGGATAAACCGCTGTCATTACGATGGCGGTTTTTTATTATCCTTTATTATTCTCCATTTTTTTATGCAAATAAAACGAAAGGAGTAAAACAATATAACTATCAAAACGGAGGAAAAAGTTATGAACAAATACGTAAAGGAAACTAGGGCTTATACCTATCCGGAACTTTCTGAGAAGGCAAAAGAAGAAGCAAAGAAATGGTATTTAAACGATGAATCACTGTCATGGGAATTAACAAATAACTACGAAAGTGACCTTTCGTGTATCTTTCCAAACAGTGACTTAAAAGTACAGTGGTCATTATCATACTGCCAGGGAGATGGGGTGAATATTTACGGTTCCGTGAATATGGAAGATATTTTCGTTCTCTCTCAAAATGCCCCTGCTTACAACTGGATCGATGGATATCTTACAGAGAAAGAAATCCGTACTTTAAGATTCTATATGAGTGAATATAAGAATGAAGTTAAGATTCCGGTAAACCGTCGGTACTCTTATTGTATGGCAGACGACATCGATTTTGCAGAAGACTTCCGATATGAACTTGAAAACATGGGGATACGTGATATCCGGGTTTCTGTTCTGGAAAAAGCCGAAAGACTTGTAAAGCAGGTTTTTTCACAGCTCTGTATGGAGTATGAGAAGCAGGGATACGCAGAACTCTATGAGATTTCTGATGAGAACATGGAGGAAATATGCGAATCCAATGGCTATTATTTCCTTGAAAATGGAGAATTCTTTGAAGAAGACTGCATCGAGGAGCCGGAAGAACTGTCAGCATATTATGACAACAACGGAGACCAGTGTATTGACCTGAGTCGTGATGATGATGGTACGCCGGTAGAAGAGATCGGAAGATACGAGGTCATCTTCGAATACGGAAGCCGCAGATATTACTGTTTCATTGATGCAGTCAGTCTGGAGGAAGCAATGTTCATTTTCTTTAAGAACCACCCGCATATCAATTACGATATGGTGATTGATCACATGGAGGTATAAGAAACGGTATATCAGTTACAGAGACCTTCAGTTGAAATGATTATTGATTACTGCCGGGAGCTGCTTGACGTTTGGACGGAACTGTGATCTTGTCCTGCATATCTGCAAGGATGGGGATTATTCTCCATCCGCGGATAAAGATATTTTTAACATGGTCCGGGTTCACACTGCCAGAGACGGAGAGTGGGTGATGACGCAGACGATATTGATCTGAACACCAGACGCTTTCTTCGTCAGGAACTGGAACAGATCAATGAGTACAGAAACTTTGGAATACTATAAAACAAAGGAGAAGATTATGAGGATTAAGGACTTAATTGAACAGCTTAGTACGTATGAAGAAAATTCTGAGGTTATCATTTATGATGATGATAATGACAGAGAATATGAAATTGTAGCTATTGACGCGGATGAAGGCGATGAGTCTGATAATGATCCGCAGATTATGATTATATTCTAAAGGGGAAAAATGAAAGATCTGATTATAACTTATACAAGCGAAAACAAAGTTATCAAAAAAGAGTATGATCATATTTTTGATTTTACAGATGAGATAGAGGATACCAATATTTCAGTGCCCACTCAAAGGAATATAACTGCAACCTTTTTTGAAAACAGGACTGAAAAATTTAATACAATGGATGCCTTATACAGACATTGCGTGGCAATTTTAAAATAATTTCAAATACAGAGGAGAATATGTCCATGAGAAAAGAAATCATTACAGCTATAGACAGAGATGGAATAGAGGTACGTATCCATAGTCTCGTATTTAATATTTACAAGGAAAAAATCAACCTTATTGATACGATCAAAGGTGCAGTAGCGAGTTATATTAATTCCGGATATGGTTTCCAGGAATATGAAAACAACTGCTACAACTTCAACTGGGGAGATCTCTTATTAATCCCTAATAGTTTTCTTCGTCAGTTCGGCATTGAAAGAGAATCGGAAACGGAAAGCACTGAGGTGGATTTTAACGAACAATTGTTTTCTGCAAACGACTTGAATTTTACGGAAGAGAAGTGGGAGACTCTGAAAAGGAAATTGTTCATGCATGGGAGAAAAGCCCTGGAAGATTACCTTGATACGGACACCGAAAACCTCGATAAAGATTCCATTGAAAACCTGCTGGATCAGGTTTCGGAACAGATGCCCGACGAGGAATCATTCAGATATTACTCTAAATACTGTCTGGACGCAGATAACTCCGTTGAAATCAAGGAAGACTTGATCAGTACAAACATGGGAGATATTCCCAAAAGGGATTACTTAGATATCAAGGCTCAACAATATGGCTTTGATGACTATGCAGATATGAGAAGTCAGGGACTTGTACTGAATATATAGTTGCATTGTATACTGCCATCCGACGATGGCAGTTTTTATTTGCAGAAAAAATTACCATTTTAAATCTGAAAATAAAACGAAAGGAGATAAAAATTTTAACCTATCAATGATGAAAACAAAGGAGAACAAGACCATGAAAAACAAAACAAATAGAATAAACCTTATATGCAAAGTAGGTGATACCATATGGGATATTGCTGATGGATATTTGGAACCGTGCAAAGTAACAGCATTTTCATATGGTGAGTGCGAGGGATATATTGAACATCCTGTCGTTTTTGATGAAATAGTTTTTTACTATATAAAACCTCGTAGTGGCCTTACTGGAAGTTTTGCAGCAAGTGAAATCGGAAACACACTCCTCCTGACTAAAGAGGAAGCTGAGAAAAAATTAGAAGAAATTTTTGAGGAGAAATGGAAGATATTCATCTGAACGACGAACATTTTCTTCGTCAGGAACTGGAACGGATCAATGAGTATAGAAACCTTGGAATACTTTAATAACAAAGGAGAATACGAATATGAAAAAAAATACAGCGATAGAAAGAACGGAATGGATCATTTCTGAATCAAACACTAATGTAGACGGGATAATAATGCATCGCTTTTTAGGAACAGAAAACGAAGTAAAAAAGATTTTACTTCATCTGGTAAAAGAAAGTGAAGAAAATGATCCTTACGAATATGATCACGGAACGGAGGATACCGAAGAAGTTGAATCCGAATATCAGGGACATCTGTATGCGTATGCATCTTTCTCATCTTATCATATTGATTTTACTGCAGTTATGAATGAGAAGATAAAATCCTTAAAATATAAGCCTGTCATTAGATATATTGCGAAAAAAATAAAATGGGATACCGACGGAGACCAGGATACGTTCGATTCCCTTCCACAGGAAGTGATCCTTCCGGCTAAGTTTTCAAAAGAAAATTATGAGGATGAAAACGGTTTTTTTGGTGAAGCTGAAAAGATAGAAATGCAGGATGACATCTCCGACTGGCTTTCCAATGAGTACGGCTTCTGTCATGACGGATTCGAGCTTACACAGAAGGAGGTGTGACTTATGACACGCTGCTACATCTGCGAAAAATCTGACATTATGATTCCAAACAGCAAGGTAACCTACCATGGAAGAAAAAACGGAAAGAAAGTCCAGAAGACTGTCCGTATCTGCAACTGCTGCGGAGCTATGATGTCCGATGAAGAGATCCTCGAACAGGTATCTGAATGTCTGGGATGGGACAACGAATAAGCTGTCCTGCATGATAGTTTTATATTTAAACTGCCACCTTTTACGATGGCAGTTTTTTTTAATAAAAAAGTGAATTCGAATTCACTTTTTTCATTAGAACTCTTTTTTAACATCTTACCTTTGTATTTAAAACGAAAGGAGAAATACAAATTAAACTCATTAACAACCACAAAACAAAGGAGAAAAAAATGAACAAAAACGAATTTGCAGAAAACTTGGTAAAAGAATTCAGTGTGAAGCATCCAAATTACAGCGCGTCTGTAAAGAAACCGGAAGAAGAACCGGTAACAGATGATGTATGTGCCATGTTTCAAAAAAACAGGACTGTAATTTTGGTTCATATGGATGCTGCTTTTGAAGACTATTGTCAGTACGGAATAGAAGTCGTTCTACAGAAAATTGACAATTCCCTGACATATTGTGAAAAGAATGGAAAAAAGGGCGAAGAATTAGTGGATGCGCTTGACTGCTACGAGAGCATCAAGGACAGGCTGTTTATCCGGGCATTTAATTGTGAGACTGGCAGAAAGAAAATGGAAAATGGGGTATGCCGCAGAACTGTTGGAGGAGTAACGCTGGTCCTGTATGTATTTTTGGAGACCACAGATGGAAAGGTAGGATCGATTATGATTCCTGCTAAAGCAACCTATAAATGGGAAAAGTCCTATGACGAGGTATTTTCCGCTGCAATGGAAAACACATTAAAACTTTTTCCTCCGCGGATAACGGATTTGGGAGCCCTCCTTTTTAATCCGCATTCAAGCGGTGAGCCATTTATGGAAGATGATTTCCATACAGATGCCGACTTTCTGATCTTGATTTCAAAAAACAGGTTATTTGGTGCAACAGCGATATTCTTCCCAAAAGTAGCAGAACGGATCAGTCAGATTATGGGGGGAGACTATTACTTCGCAACAACAAGTGTACACGAAGTGTTCGTCCATAAGATCAACACGATCTCTCCGAAGAACATTAAAGAAGGCTGGAATGCTTCAACAGATGCGGGAATATCAGACGGTTCATTGACATCTGCGGATTTCCTTTCTGACAGAGTGTTCCGTTATGACAGCAGGAAGAAAGAAATCGTGACTGTTCTTTAAAACAAAGGAGGAAAACTATGTATAAGCTGGATATTACCTATTCATGGGATGACGCGGAAGAAGGGATGCAGTTTACTTCTTTCCAGAAAGCATGGGAGAAGGCAAAGGAACTGGCAATGAAAGAAGTCGAAACCATTTCCATTGAACATGGAGCTGAATCAGGGCTGTTCATTGACGGTGATCGGGTTCAGGAGAAAGGAACTATCACATTACACTACCTGTACGACGATACTTATTGTTATTATCACGTAGGTCATGTGCATAACAAAGATGCGGTAAGTACTTCTGTTGAATATGACTCTTTTGAGGAGATGGCTGGACATTTAAGGTATTGGAGCAATGGCATGGGAGAACTCCATTGTCACGGAAAGCGTGAGATAACACAGGACGATCTTCCAGAAACTTTAAAACACGTTTACCAGGAGTTGTGGAACAGCGACGCCGGATGTCCGGAGTATGTCGTTGAATATGATGGGGAATATTATCTCGCCGTATTCTGCGAATATGTAATCGATACCTATTTGGATGCCTTATCCAGAGCAGAAAAACTCATGTACCGGAACAAAGGCTGCTGCGTTGTGTCCTGCAAAACGGACGCGAATGACTATGAACTGTATTTCCTGATCCCTGCCGAAACAGAAAAATCTGAGTTCGACAGATTGGAAAAAGAAGCAGTTACTGCTTTACTGGGTTAATGATATGGCTCCTTCGGGAGCCGTAAAACATAGGAGGAAAACATCATGAAAGTAAAAACATTGATTAAAAAACTTGAAAAAATGGATCCGGAAGCAGAGGTACGCTTACACGACAAATCCGGCGAACCGGTGCTGTTTGTACTCTGTGCGAAGAAATACCCGGATGTCTGGATTCAGACAGAAGGGGATGTTGATATGTCAGATGAGATCCAGGCTCGTTTTGACGATGCCATTGAGAATGGCACAGACGAGCTGGATGTCTATATGGAGATGCTGGAAACAGGAATTGATGTCCCGATGGTAAGAAAGCATCTTGGAGATGAAGCAGCGGATCACATGCAGGATTTTTGCGAAGAACATGGACTTATTTAAAACAGAGGAGGAATTATACAATGGCTAACTACGAATCAGTTACAAGGAGTAACTATTTTCATGTAAGCGAAATACTTAAAGAGAATGAATCCGAAACAGATATATCTACAAACATAATTGAACCAGAAGAAAAAAATAAAAGCTACAGACATAAGTATACTGATGATGTCTATCAAACTATGAAATGTTTATATGAACCATTGTATCAACCTATTAATCCTAAAGATTGTGACCATGAGTTTGTTACAATGGAAGAAGTAATAGAAGCTGTAGATGAAATGGATGAAACTGAATTTTTTGAACATTTATGTGAGCTCCATGGAATTCCCTGTAGCACGGTAGAATATTTATATGAAACTGCTTACGGAAGTTCAGAGCGTAAAAAGAAAGGTCATTATGTATTACATAGGAGGAACTAAGCATGCTGAAAAAAATCAAAAGAGAAACAGATATAATCACTAATGTTGACCTCTTTAATGAAATCGTTTTAAGGGTCAAAGAATCTGAAAGTTGGCCTGATAAATTAATCGAATATGCTTCAGCTAACAATCATGACAAAGTAGGGTTATATAATTATGAATTTGATCCTCATTTTGTATTAAAACCAGGCGGAAGTGAGGGATATTATCTGGATCTTGGGATCTATGGTAATTATACTCTTACAGATTCGGTTAATATTCTAAATCTTGGAACAATCAAGACCTTAGAAGAAACGGAAGATGGAATCCGACAGATGGCAGTCCTTTATGGAGAGTGTCTGATCGCATACGAAGCTATTCTTCGTGATCGGAAAAATCTGGATGCTATTACAAGAAAAGGTTTCGATCTTCATTTCATGGATTCTGAAGGGAAAATTTCCAACTGGGGATATTCCGGAATAAAAGACAGAGAATCTGCCTTACAGAGATTCCATGAGTATCATGAAATGGATCCGGATAAATATGCGAGAGCGATCATCCGCGACAATATGACTAGAAAGGAGAAAACGTATGCTTAAAAACAAACGGAGAAAACTGGAGTGTGAGATTAACAGACTTCTTATCTTCGACAATTATGACGGAAGATATTCCGTCTACACACCCTGGGGCCATTGTCTGTTAGCGGGTACATGTCTGGCGTTCGCCAAAAGCTTTGCCCACAACTTTACCAGGTATATCGCATATCCGTTATCAGAAAACAGTAAGAAATACCTGTCACAGTATATTGAGTTGTCAGATAAGACGGTCCTTGCTATCGGAAAACATGCTATGCGCTATGCACTTCATACGGACATCTGCGCATATTATAAAGATATGGAAGATTTCTTTTCTGACTGGTGCAGTATTGGATATTCCAGAACAGAAGCAAGAAAGCTGATGCATGGAGGACACGGGGAATTCATGAAGCTTCCGGATGGGCTCGGCTATATCCGGTTTGTAATATAAAAACAAAGGAGAATCCTATGGAAAAATACGCGATAACGATTAGAGAAACTATATCAAGAACAATAATTGTTGAGGCAGAAGATCTAGCCGAAGCGGTCCAGAGAACAGAGGATGCCGTAAATGACGGAACGATCTGTCTTAACTGCGAAGACTGCTTTGACAGGGATGTGGGTGCTGCAGACTGGTCGAAAGATGGAACCATTCCAAAAGATAGGAATGTTGAGTACTATGACCATCTTTATAAAAGCACCTGCATCAGATACCTCTATAGAGACGGATCTAACTACAAGATGCCTAATGAGGTAATCGTTCCGGGAAGATATACGGACGAGCAGATTAAAATGATAATTGATTGCCTGGATGATAGGATGTATTTCATTCCAGACAAGGTGGGTTTTCCGGAAAAGAAATTTGATACGGAGACAGAAGATGACCACCCGTGGTTTGAGCTTGATGAACTTGATTTTGAGGACTCCGCGGAAGCTCCGCAGATTGACAAGTCCCCGGAAGAAGTAGTTGATCTCTTCCTGGCGGCGAAAGATCACTGGGAAGAATGAGTTGTTTATGTTTGAGGAACCGGATGGTTCCTCTTTTTTTGTGGTTTTATTTTGAGAAACCAGGTATAGTCCTTACTGTTTTTTGGCTGTATCTATCCATTCCGAAATAATAATGCTGGCATTAATGACATCTTCCTAATATGTTCTTCCATCTGCCATGCATCTCGGAAGCTGAGAAACCGTCACAAGAAAGCGGAAATCCTCCGAGGACCATTTGATTATCATAGTACTTCACCTCATCTACAAAATCAAAAAGTGAATTCGAATTCACTTTTTCGTTTTTTACACGGCTTTTCCATATTTTCCATGTAAAAAAAACGAAAGGAGAATTAAAACTTATGTTCTATCGCTATGAAGTCCGGATTGGTTCGGACAAACCATGGGAAGGATGCTTCCAGTATTTTTTTCCTGACCAGCGGAGATATATCGGGAGGTTCTTAAAGGAACCAAAATGGTACAAAGAACACCCCAATGTGGCTATCAGATGCTGGTTCACACAGGAAGGATTTGACAAGTACGGTGATCTTGTCAAAGAAGCCATTGAGAAAAGAGACGTTGAGTACAGACTGGTCAGATCAGAGTCACTGGAAAACATTGTCATGCTGGGGAAGATCCAGTGTATACAAAGGATCAATATGTATGACCTCAAGATCCCTCTGGAAATGAGAGTACAGATCTTAATCGAAAGAAACCAGTTAAGAAAGGAAGTAAAAAAAGAGCATATTACGCAAAACCAGGCAGAAAGGTTTCTGGCAGAGTATATGCTCCGGGAACTCCATGTCATTTCCGGAAAGGAAGCTGCGGATAAGCAGGTATTGTCATTTATAAACGATTTTCGGGAAGATGATAAGAGCATCCGGCAAAAGTTCTGCGCAGGATACTGCTATTATTTTGCAGTCATGCTCAAAGATGCATTCCACCGGGGAGAGATCTGCTGGTGCGCCCCTCTCGGACACATTTGTTGGGTAGATGACAATGGCGTACCGTATGACATTGACGGAGTCTGTGATTCTGACTGTAATTTTTTTATCCCAATCAGATACATCCGCGAAGGTATTGAAGATTTCCGTCATGTACCGGGCAGGGAATTTAATGCCTCAAGAGAGTATATCCAAAATGCAATCCAGACGTTCTGTAAGGACGTCATTGCAAATATTGAAAACAAAGGAGAAAAATTATGATCTTAAAAGCAAAATTCAGATTTAACAGACCTATTGATACAACGAAAGACTTTATCTGCATTGGAGGTTTTGCCGCTACCGCAGCGGGGAAACAGTACCAGTTTGATTTCATGACCTATTACGGAAATGTGGACAAGAAAGATCCCACGATCCTGGATTATGAAGGAGAAGACCTGGATACGGAAGTTTTTTCGGATTCCGCAGAACTTGTCAAATATGCAGAGGATATTGAATCCCTGGATGAATGCAGCATTGATACAGATGACGATACTCTGTATTTAATGGAAGTCCTCGAATTCACCCTGATCAGGAATGATGGGTCCGTCTGCTTAAGGGATGATGGATCTGTCTGCATAGGAGCGGAAATTTTAGAGGATTTCAATTTCAGACATATGCTGAAATTGGCAGATGAGCTTCCACAAGAAGGGCTTTCCGTAGACGGGGATACGATCTTGAAAGATCAGCTTGATGAACTGTTTGATGAGGATTACACCGGGATCTATGCTGAGATCATCGGTATCTGGAAAGAGGCTAGAACAGATAGAGAAAAATCACTTATTAAAAAAATGTTTGAGACATTTACAGGAATCAGTCTTAAGGATTACCTGGAGAAATGTGTCATAACAATTGCGGAGGAAAAACATAATGAGCGTTGATGAGAGAGTAATGATCGAACTGGTTGGAAAGAAATTTCCCATTGAAACCTTTGAGGAAGAAATAGGAAAAGTCTTAAAACAGAAGAGTGGTGCAAAGCTGCTTATCTCCAATAAACCGGATACGATCAAAGGTACGGATGGAGAATTCCATGCGGTGAACTTTAAATGTATCCCGCAGTCATCGTCCTGTAAAAACCTGTTCTGTTTTCTATTAAAGCACAAGGATGGAATGGTGCTGATCCAGAAAGGTTATTTGGAAAAATTATAAGATCCTGCGGTCATGTCTGACAGATATTGACCGCAGGAAAAATAATCATTATCAAAGGAGAAAAAAATATGGATAACATGATCAAGAAATTCAACGGTGAACTGAAATACTTATTTCCACAAAGTAACCTGAAGACCATACCGATTGAAATCCCTTTATCGGAAAGTAAGGACATTGACATCCGCGGAGATCTTAATGTTATGGAATTTTATAAGTTCCTGAACTTCAAAGAGGTTTGGATCACGGAAAATCTGCAGAAATATTTTTATGTGGAAAACTGGAAAAATTACAGAGTCGATCCGCGGAAAATAGACTTAGATACTATCATTAAGATTTCTTTTACGAACGAGGGAGCTCAAAAAAAAGGCTGTGTGGACATGCGGCACTATGACCCGAGACTATATACAGGAGTGCTTTTGGCGAAAATGTCAGAGAACAAAGCACAGCGTCTTTTACATATATTTTATATAAGCGTCCATATCATTTTTGATGCGTTTATTAAGAGGTACAAAGATCTGCTTCTGAATCATAAAGAAAACAAAGATACACCGACATCAGAACCGAAGAAAAAATATACGGCCATCATCACTTCCGAACCTGACGGAAAAGGACTGGATTATATTTCAGATCACCCGTGGGAAGGAAACCTGGAGGCGACAAAGGAATTTGATACGGTGGAAGATCTGTGTGAATATGAAGGACTATTTTACCAGCTGTTCGATAATAAATCTGGAAGACGCATCGGATACGGAATGGTTGATGACGAATATCCTGCTTTGGATATCCATGAGTTTGAAAAGACGGAAAACCCAAAACAGGGACAGTTGATCATCATTTCCGGATTTTCCAGAGCCGGCAAAAATGCCATTGCGGACGGATTGAATGAATTAAGTGATAATTACATTTATTCTGTTTCCGCAACTACCAGGCAGCCTCGTCCCGGAGAACGTAATGAAGTAGACTATTATTTCATCACATCGGAATGCTTTACAAACCTGGAAGAGTCCGGCGGTTTTCTGGAGTCTGCAGAATATTGCGGAAATAAATACGGAACATTAGCAGCCCCGGTTGTAAAAGCACTGGAGGAAGGACGGGACATGGTCCTGGTTCTGGAAACCGAAGGTGCCATGAAGGTTAAATCCCTTTACCCGACTGCGATCACTTTCTTTGTTGCAGCACCGGCATCTGATTTAAAAGCCAGAATGGAACGGACAGAGACAACGGAAGAAGACCGCAGAAACCGTCTTGCCCAGATCAGGAAAGAAATTTCCATGATCCCGAAGTATGATTACCTGATCATGAACGGAAATGGAATGCTCGAAAAGAATATTGAGCTTGTCCATAACATTATTAAAGGACAGAAAGCGAAAACTTCTGCAAACTTGAATACAATAGAACAGTTAAGAAAAGAGTATTGAGAGCTGCCCCTTGCGGGCGGCTTTTTTGCGGCGGATTTTTCATTTTCTGCTCTTATTTCTCATAATTCTTTTGTAAATAAAATTTTTCATTACGAAAGGAGAAACAAAATTATGAAGATGAACAGAGCAAAAAAGGGAGCAGTCGTATTAAACAAGGTTTACGGAGATTTCTACATCGTAGACAGCAACTCTAAGGATGAGAACGGGAAGATCGTTTCTGCTCAGGCATTGTGTATCAAGGTAGATGACTACCTGGAAAGCCTGAATATCAGATTTAGTTCTGATAATAAAAGAGAACTGTTCCTGAGAGAACTCGAAAAAAATGAGGTTCCGCTTTACTATGTCGATGGACAGTCGGAAGTAACCATGACAGAGAAAAACGCTATCTGTTTCCGTGTGATTAAAGATTCCTATGAGAATCTTGCTGCGGAAAACTGGTATGTTTCTGACGGTGTGCTAGTAAAGAACGGACATCCTGCTGCGGAGCAGGGAGAGATTGAGATCGACCAGATCTTAGCCATTTTCCCGTATAAGATCCTCCTTGGAGTAAAGGCAGGGGAAGATAAAATCTCCCTGATGTACTTTGATCCAAATTATGTTGGAAAAGAATTCCGTCCAACACTGGAAGGTTTGACGATCCCGATTCCAAAGAAAGTAACTCTGTCGAACGACAATCTTCTTCTTTACTATTCCAGAACTCATATGGAAGAAAAGGGAGAAGGGGATGAAAAGACGACAGAAGAGGTTGTGGATGCGTCTGGGTACGTGATCTACGACAGCGAAGGAAGTCTGCTCGACCATGATGAGTATGATACCGATCCTGATGAGGATCATGAAATCGATGTTCCGCTTGGCAAGTATGTCATAGATACGGATAATTTCATTGTATTCCAGGGTGAGTTTAACGGAAAACCGTTCACCAACATTTACAGCCGAGAATATCATGAATTGAGAAGTATTGAGCTGGCATCCAAGGTATCCTCCGCGGAGGAAAACGTGGACGGGTTCATGCTTATCAAGACAGCAGACGAACTTGCTGTGGTATCAGATTCCGGTAATGAACTGGTATTAAAGCCGAGCAAGCAACTGTCAAAGGCACTGGATCAGTTATGCGGCTATGGATATCTTGTAGACTACTGTAACAAGGGCAGATATTTTATCCTTACTTTTGCAAGCGACAGCTACGAGGTAAAAACGCTGAAAGGCACCTTCACATCAGACATCGGCCTGGTGCTGACTGTAGAATGATCTGTTTGTCACTGTTTCCGCGGAAAATATCTGCGGAGACATTAATTAAGAGGCACATTTTTGTGTCTCTTTTTTTCTTCATTTTAATTAAGATCAAATACGGAAGGAGAACAAAATATGTTAAAAGAGTGGATCAAAGAAAATACAAAAGGAGACGACACAAAGATCATTGTGAATGAGGATGTCAGGATTCTGCCTCCGCGGACGTTTGATGGGATGACAAATCTACAGGAAGTGGTATTGCCGAAAAAACTTAGAAAAATCGGAATCCTTTCTTTTGCCTGGTGTAAGGGTCTGAAGGAAATCGTAATTCCTGACGAGGTAGTGATCATTGATGATGAAGCTTTCCGCGGATGTGTGAATCTGGAAAAGATAAATATTCCCCCCTGCGTGGTTGGTATCGGAATGATGGCTTTTGCCAGCACTGCAATCAGGGAAATCGTAATCCCGGACAGTGTCCGCTATATTGATGCAGGGGCTTTTTATAGATGTAATAATTTGGATATAAAGTTCTTATCAAGCCTGCCAGAGGATTGTGGATTTTCCAAATATAAAGTTCTTATCAAGCCTGCCAGAGGATTGTGGATTTTCCAAAGATTACCTATGATGAAAACACAGTCTCCGTACTTTCGCTCTCTTTATCTTAACGTTCCGCAGCTCTTATCTCCAATAGGGAAAGGGGCTGCGGAGTTTTTTGTTAAGATATGTTTTCTGTACTATTAGAAGCAGTAATATAGCTGATACTGTGTTAATAAATTTGATTATTAAACGGAAGAGGATTTCGCATATATATCGTAAACAGCTTTGAAATAAGCAAAGAGGAAAAAATTATGTATAAATTAGGGCATAAAAAATATATTGACATAGGAAATGTATTATTGTTTTAGCTCAAACCAGAGTCTGTAATAAAGTTTTGTTTTCGGATCAGAAAGATTATCCTGCAATAGATTTGTCAGTTTATTCAAACGTTTAATGAGACTGCTTCTGTGAATAAAAAGAGCCTGGGCTGTAGGAGTAATATTCATTTCGTTTTCAAGGTAGACCTGAAGAGTATGCAGATATTCAGTGTTTTTTCTGGCATCATAGGCAATTACACGACGTAATGCCTCTGTAGTCAATAATTCCCTGGAAATTCTGGAAGTACATTCATGTAACAGGAATGATACGATATTATTCGTAAAAAAATTCAGAGTCTGGGTACTGTTTTGCAGACTGTAATCGGCTTGAATAAGACATTCATCCAATTGTTCCAGCCTGAGAAAAGAATTGCTGATGCCTGCACAGTAATTCATACGTTCCAACATATCTTTGAAGGATAAAAAAGTTCTGGAGGAGTCTTCCTGTTTAGGTATTTTCAACAAGCCTATAATATGCTGATGATAAATAGTTGAGGTCAGAATCTGTGGGACAAAGGAGTATAATGCAGCATGCATGTATTCTTTTGGCATACAGGAGGTTTTATTGGTCTCATGAAGTTTAAAACAATATAATTCTTCGTTATCAGACAAGATCAGTTCTTTTTGATCATTAGGAGTCAGAGGCTGGTGACGAAGAAGTTTTTGAAGAACGTTATTTTCATAAGTATTAGTTGAACTCACGCTGCGAAGGTGTTTCTCAAAAGCAATCTGGAAAACAGAGAAAAAATAATCGGCAAGGGAAAAATCACTGTCGCGAAAAGGGTGCTCTGTTTCTGTAATAGAAATACAGCCGGTAAAATATCCAAGAGGAAACAGGTTGTTACAATAAGAGCGAAAATTATTATCTTTCAATGAAGAAATATAAGGAACGGAAATACGACGTTCCAAATTACAGACATTTTTTATTGACTCAGTCATATTCGGACGCATGGTATGAGGCGTATTATCTATATGGACTTTTCTTTTTCCGTGAGAGTCAGTTTCCCAGACAGTTTCAAAAATAATCGAAAGAGAATGATCAATTACATTAATCTGGTTTTTGAACAGTTCGGCGCCAAGCCGGAGTATATCCTGAATTTCATAATCGGCCTGCTTTTCAAGTTCTTTATGGAGCATAAAATCCCAGTGATCAAAAAAATCATATATATGGCAAATTGCATTAAAGACAGAAGTAAAACTGGAAGAACCATTTATTTGTAACAGAGAAATGCCACTTTCCTGCCAGTTAAAGGGGACAGGAGATCCGACACAGATAAAAGAACATCCACTGACGGGTGTTATGAAAGGAAGAAGTTCTGCACGGAGAAGATAAGTGTTTCCTGTAATTACGGACGTGTCTGCTTCACAGAGAAAAGGACGAGAACATACAAGTTTATCCTGAGCTTCACCATAAAGGCGAGTTTGCAGCTCTGGTGGCAGGTAATCTTTTAATATGGTCAGATTTAAGTTCATGAAAAATCCTCCTTACATGGTGTTAAAATTGATACTGTTTAGTATACCGCAAATGGACACAGAAAAGTGTAAAATTGGATAAAAACGATAAAAAGAATCAAAAATGACACAAATATAAAATAAAGGTGTCATTTTTAATACCGTTATAAAGTGCTTAACTATAAGTTGAAATCAAAAAAGAGAGTACAAATTAATATATATAATGAATGATAATTCAATTAGCAGAGCCTGTAGTTTGAAAATGAAATCCTATATACTGATGTTATCAGAAAATCTACGTTGCCTTAAAGAAATGGACAACAATAGCTTTTCAAAACGATCGGAAAGAAGGAAAAAGATTATGAGTAAAAAATTAGACCCCCGTATTCCAAAAGATTCCGGAAGCAAATCTCTTACAAACTATGCGGCTTTGTGTTCCCCATGGAATCATCTGGTAGGTTATCAAGAGGCAATGCACTGGTTATCGAGATATAATGCCTCGTTCAGCGCAGCCTGTATGCAGGCATACAGAATTATTATGCCAGATTACAGAGAAAGGGCACAGGCAATGTGCGAAGCAGCATACCAGAAATTATATTATACAATGAAACAGTATGGAAAACCGCAGATGGCACAGCATAATGTACATCCGTTCTGCAGAGGAAGTTTTGTCGGAGCACTTGTAGGAGATTCGGGCGATGATGCATTGCTTATGTGTGGACGTGTACAGGATTTTGGAACCTATCGTGCAGAAAAAGAACTGGATGTATGTGACTGGGACATTGTAGGCTCTGAGCTATGTCGTGCAACTACACAGTCTCTGGAAGCGAGCAGTCGCGCCTGGTCAGAAGAACTGAGAGCAGGAACACAGCTTGAATTTCATATGGTAGAAGCAAAAGGCTGCGGGGACTGCCATTGCAGGATTGTTGCAGAAAGTCGTGAAAAATATCCGATGCCATCCCATGAACAGTGGGAATGCTTTGGACCGATCGCAACGGAAGATCAGATCAAATACACTAAAGAAGAGGATATGGTTTCTGAATCAATGGTATTTCGTGAGGAAACTAATTATACTTTTGCGAATGGCACTAATATGGAAGATGATTCTAATAGTGTTGCTGGACTTATGAGACGTTCAAATGCAGCAGCAGGATATATTTTCCCTACAATATCGTATCTGCTTCGCCAGGGTAAACTGGATGAAAAAACCGTGGAACACGTATTTCACTGTGTATGTGAAGCTGCAGGAAAAACTGCGTTCGGAGAAAGGACATCAATTGAAGGAATCCGTAAATGGATGGGAACACCGGAAGCAGTGAAAGATGGACGTGTGATGGGCGGATATCTGGAAATGTTTTTTCAGGCAATGGGATTGAAATATGAGGTTGAAGCATTTAACAAAGAAGAAGTTCAGTATATTGTAGATCGTAATAACTTGACTGTATATAATCCGGGAATGGCAGATGCATATGTTGCATACTGGTATGGAATGACCAAGACACTTGTGAATGCACAATGGTCTTTGTGGGAAATCAAAGATGACACTCCGGCAGACAAATTAAGAATCAGAATAGCAAAGAAAATCGATAAGTTCTGTTAGGATATTACGGGAAAAGCGAGGATTGGATATGTATAAGAATATTTATAAATATGATGACATGAAACGCAGAGAGCATATGGCGGTCCGTGAGCATGTAGGCTGGTATCTGTGGACACATCAGTTGGTAGAAGTGCAGGGAGAGGATGCACGGGATTTTCTGGATCTTCTTTGCACAAAGATGATATCAACATTGAAAACAGGAAAGGAGCGATATACAACAATTCTGGATGAGAATGCAGAAATTATTGATGATGTAGTAGTATTTCGATTGGAAGAACAGAAATTCTGGGTATCAACATTATTTGCTGTGAATCTGATCCATTGGATGGCATCACATCAGGGAAATCGGAAGGTAACATACAAAGATGTGACAGGCCAATATCATATGTATGCTGTACAGGGACCGGATTCTATGGAAATGATCAATAAACTGACCAAAAATCCTATAGATGAACTGAAATTTTTCTCATTTGAAAAGAATCAGATAGAAGAACTCCCTGTTATAATCAATCGTGCCGGATTTACAGGAGAAAAGAAAGGATACGAGATATACGTTGCAGCAGATCAGGCAGACAGAATAGAAGAGCTTTTACACAAAACAGGAGATGCCATGGGAGCAGTGGAAGTAACAGAGTTCCAGGTTATGGCATGGACGCTTCCGACAGAAGCCGGTTTTTATTATATGCGTGATCTTCGTCATACAAATCCTCTGGAAGTTGGAATGGAAAAAGGGATTGGATGGGATAAGGAATTTATTGGTAAAGAAGCTTTACTGAAAATAAAGGAAGAAGTTCCGTTGCGTGAAATGGTTGGTTTTACAGTAGATGAAGCAGATGTTTATATTCAGGGACGACATCTGGGAGGCCCTGGACAGGCCGTACTTGTAGATGGAGAAGAAGTAGGAAGAGTATATAAATTTGTATATAGTTATGTGAAAGATAAAAATATTGGTTATATTCTTGCCAGAAAAAATACACTGAAGCCAGGAGATAAAATTAAGATTAACGGTTACGATGCGGAAATTACAGAAAAATATTTTCTTTAAAGGAGGAATTACTAATGAGATTGGAAAATAAGGTAGCAGTTGTTACAGGTGCATCCTCTGGAATGGGAAAAGCCATAACTACCCGTTTTGTACAGGAAGGTGCAAAAGTTGTTGCTGTAGCAAGAAGAACAGAACGTTTGGAAGAACTGGCAGAGAGCCTAAAAAGTGAACCGGGGGAAATAGAGATTTTTTCAGCAGATATTACATCAGTTGATAAAAATAATGAAATGATTGATTTTGCGGTTGAAAAGTTTGGTCATCTGGATATTCTTGTAAATAATGCGGGAATTATGGACGATATGAGCCCAGTTGGTGACATGACAGATGAAATGTTGGATCGCGTAATGAAAATAAACGGGTATGCACCGATTTATGCAATGCGTAAGGCTGTTCAGGTATTTTTGAAACAGGAAAAAGGTGGAAATATCATTAATGTAACATCTGTTGGTGTAGATCATAATACAGCAGGAGCGGCGTATGCGGCTTCCAAGGCAGCTGTAGCAGCGGTGTCAAGGAATGTAACGTTCCAGTATATGAGCCAGAAAATCAGATGCAATAACATAGCACCGGGAGGAATAAGTACAGAAATATCAAAATCCATGGGAATGCCTAATATGGTCGGATTTGGAAATGTCAAAAAACTTCTGGGAATTGCACCAGAAATGGGAAGTGCAGAAGACATTGCTAATGCGGCACTGTATCTGGCATCAGATGAATCAAAGTATGTAAATGGGGCGGTTATCACGGTTGATGGTGGATGGACCTGTCTGTAAATATTCTGCCCTGTATGTTTGGCACCTGGATGATGTTTCTTGCCAGCATTTGCAATCAGAGAAATCGTAATTCCAGTCAGTGTAAGGTATATTGACAAAAGTGCTTTCTACAGATGCAGCATGTTGGATAAGAAATGTTTGAATATTTCGGATGGATCTGACTTTTTTAAAGATTAAAGATCTTGATATTGGCATCGAAAATATGTTTATTTCTCCGCGGCCTTTCTTCCAGGATGGGAGAGTGCCGCGGAGATTTTTTTTGCGAAGGAAGCATTGCAAGATATGTCGTTTTCATAATCCAAAGAGAATCTTCATCTAAGAAAAAAATACAATATTAACATGAATATCATGAATACAATATTGGAGACTGTGAATATTCCC
>OBIA01000295.1_pt1 | contig 36332 bp, 39 predicted proteins | sample 1519911 | NCBI WGS metagenome assembly OBIA01 (sample SAMN04209236, study PRJEB22552) | human gut metagenome | biome: gut; material: feces | host: Homo sapiens | place: USA: Oklahoma | reverse complement strand
GAGCACCCTTAGCTCAACTGGATAGAGTACCTGACTACGAATCAGGCGGTTAGAGGTTCGACTCCTCTAGGGTGCATAAGGCGAAAGCTTTAGATCGGGAAGTAGCTCAGCTTGGTAGAGTACTTGGTTTGGGACCAAGGTGTCGCAGGTTCGAATCCTGTCTTCCCGATAGTGTATTGAAAAAGTCTAATGATTGTCATTAGGCTTTTTTTGTAGGTGATTATCTTATTAGATTACAAGAAAAAAGAGCTTTCGCTCTTTCCAACTTTATTTATTTCGCAGTTCAACATAACGGTTATACCAAATTTTGATATATTCCTCAGAAAAGGGACCTTTGTTTTGGTTTATCCAATCTACTAGAACCTTAACATTTTCCTTTAAAATAAAATCGATGTCATCGGAATAGTGCATTTTTTCTTTATGCTGTTCGTATTCTTCAACATCTAACAATTTTTTTTCACCATTTGTAAAAACCTTGACATCGAGATCATAGTCGATATATTTTAAGGCTTCTTGGTCAATGTGAAATGGACTTGCTAGGTTACAGTAGTAAGACACACCATTGTCACGGATCATGGCGATGATGTTAAACCAATATTTTTTATGGAAATATACGATCGCTGGTTCACGTGTAATCCAACGTCTACCATCACTTTCAGTAACAAGTGTATGATCATTTACTCCAATAATTGCATTTTCGGTTATCTTTAATACCATGGTGTCACGCCATGTTCGGTGTAAACTGCCATCATGTTTATAACTTTGAATTGTAATAAAGTCGCCTTCTTTAGGTAGTTTCATAACTTACCAACTTTCTACAATCTAAGTATATCCTCTATATTGTATCATATTTTTTCAAAATTTTTCTTATTTTTCTATTATATTTCCAAATTGATTGTTTAAGATAGAATTATTCACCTAAGAAGTCCCTGATGGCTGATTTTATATCAGAATTGTCATAGCCTTTTCTGGCTAGTGCTTGAGTCAAACGTTGTTTGAGGTCATAGCTTTCATATTTTTTACTGTATTTACGGTATTGCTTTTCTAACTCTTTTAGAATGAGCTCATGTGTTGTTTCTTCATCTGTTTCGAGTTCGAGATTTTGTAAAGCTATTTGAGCTTGGTTGTACGCAAAGCCTTTTGAAATGAGTGCTTGGATGATTTTCGTTTCAATGGCTTTTAACGGATATTTACCTTGGTATTTTTTTAGGAGTTTTATTGCGGTACGGTCGATCACTTCTGAAAAATCATAGTCTGCAAGAATTTCTTGAAGGATAGATTTTGAGATCCCTTTTTGTTGAATTTTTTGTTGTAATAAGAGAGGGCCCTTATCGCCACTGAGAAGGTTAGCCTCTATCAGGTTTCTTGCATACTGACGATCATCTAACCACTTGTCTTCTTTTAGGTGGTGGACCACTTTATCAATAATGCCACTTTCAATCTCATATTTTGTCAGGTAGTCTCGGACTTCTGTTGTTGTCCGAGCTTTAAAAGAAAGATGGTAAAGGGCCAGGTTTTTACCATAGGAGTATTGAGCAAACTCTTGGATTTCTTTTAGTTCCTCTTCACTGATTTCTTTATCTTTGGAAAGGAAATATTTGACGATGGTGTCTTCTGTAATATAAAGTTTTTGATCATTGTCTAATTCCAGGAGGTAGAGTCTTTTTTTCTTTTCTAGTTTTGTAATTTTCATGTTTTTATTATACCGAAAAATGTGTTAAGATAGGGATATGAACGTTAAAGTAAAACAAAAAATTCCTTTGAAAATTAAACGAATGGGAATTAACGGAGAAGGGATTGGCTTTTATAAAAAAACACTTGTCTTTGTGCCAGGCGCTTTGAAGGGAGAAGATATCTTCTGTCAAATTACAAGTGTCAAGAAAAATTTTGCGGAAGCCAAACTCCTATCTGTGAATAAGGCGTCTAAGTTTCGTGTGACGCCCATGTGTGATATCTATGAGACCTGTGGTGGCTGTCAAATCATGCATTTGAAGTATGACAAGCAGCTGGAGTTTAAGACAGATTTATTGCAACAGGCCTTGAAGAAATTCTCACCTGAAGGCTTTGAGCAGTATGATATTCGGCCGACAATCGGAATGCAAGAGCCTCTTTATTATCGGGCCAAATTGCAATTTCAAACAAGGAAATTCAAGGGCCAGGTGAAGGCAGGACTCTATGCTCAAAATTCACATTATTTAGTTGAATTAAAAGATTGTTTGGTTCAAGATCCGGTCATTCAAGCTATCGCCAATGATCTAGCGGATTTATTGACCTATTATCAGATTCCGATTGCTGATGAACGAAAAGAACTGGGTGTCAGAACCATGATGATTCGACGGGCTCGGAATTCTGGTCAAGTTCAGATCATTGTGGTCACCAGTCGTCAGATTAACGTAAACAATTTGGTGCAAGACTTGGTCACGAAACACCCTGAGATTGTCACAGTTGCTGTTAATAAAAATACGTCTCGCTCCAGTGAGATTTATGGGGAACAAACGCAGATTATTTGGGGAGAAGAGGCCATTTTGGAAGGCGTTTTGGATTATGAATTCTCTCTGTCTCCTCGTGCCTTTTATCAACTGAATCCAGAGCAGACTGAGGTGTTGTATAGTGAAGCGGTTAAGGCTTTAGATGTATCGCCAGAGGATCATCTTATTGATGCCTACTGTGGGGTTGGAACGATTGGGTTTGCCTTTGCTAATAGAGTGAAAAGTGTTCGGGGGATGGATATTATTCCTGAAGCGATTGAAGATGCCAAATACAATGCTAAACGGATGGGATTTGAGAATACCCACTATGAGGCTGGGACAGCAGAAGAGATCATTCCTCGCTGGTACCAAGAAGGCTATCGGGCTAATGCTGTGATCGTTGATCCACCTCGTACGGGCTTGGGTACAAAATTAATCGAGACCTTGTTGCACTATGCACCTGAAAAGATGGTCTATGTCTCTTGTAATGTCTCTACTTTAGCACGGGATCTAGTGGCTTTGACAAAGGTTTATCAGGTTGAATACATTCAATCAGTGGACATGTTCCCCCATACTGCACGGACAGAAGCAGTTGTGAAATTAGTGAAGAAGTGAAAGAAGAAGAATGAATATTTGGGAAAAACTTTATCATGAGGCGAAAGCTCTCTATGCGCCTCATGAGGTTTCAGATTTTGTCTATGCTCGACATGTGGTCGCTGCTGTTGAGGCTGCAGATGGTCAGATTTATACGGGCTTTTGTATGGAAGGAACCTGTGGCGTCTTTCATTTATGTGCGGAACGAGCGGCTCTCTTCAACATGTATCAACAATCAGGACAGACCAAGGTCAAGCGTATTATTGCTTTTCGGGACAAGCCTCCTTATGGAGAAGGTTCAGGGATGCCTTGTGGGGCCTGTCGTGAATTTCTCCTTGAGCTAAATGCAGAGAATCGTCATCTAGAATTCATGGTGGATTATGAGAGTCGCAAGACCATTACTTTAGGTGAACTGATGCCTCTTTGGCGGGGCGAAGAACGGGCTCGTCAGAGAGAAAATAAAGGGAATGAGTAGAGGAAATAAATAAATGGACAATATAATTGATGTATCGATTCCAGTTGCTCAAGTCATTGATCAACATCCGGAAGTATTGGACTTGTTGGTGGAGTTGGGCTTTAAACCCTTAGCCAATCCTATCATGCGCAATACAGTTGGGCGCAAGGTTTCTTTGAAACAAGGATCAAAATTAGAAGGTACTCCTATGGAGAAGATTGTGCGAACACTAGAGGCTAATGGCTATGAAGTGGTGGGGCTAGACTAATGAGTGATGAACGAATTCACGTCTTAAGAGATATCTTATTAGAGCTTCATCATGGAGCTTCCCCTGAATCGGTTCAGGAACGGTTTGATGCGACCTTTGCAGGAGTTTCTGCGATTGAGATCTCTCTTATGGAGCATGAACTGATGAATTCAGATGCAGGGGTTACTTTTGAAGATGTTATGGAGCTTTGTGATGTCCATGCCAATCTCTTTAAGAATGCTGTTCAAGGGGTCGAAGTAGCAGATACTGACCACCCGGGCCATCCTGTTCAAATCTTTAAACAGGAGAATCTAGCCCTTCGTGCGGCTATGATGCGGGTACGTCGTTTGCTAGACAATTATGAGACAACCGATGATCCTGAGATGATTCAGGAGATTCATAAGGGCTTGTTACGTCAGCTGGGCTTGGTGGGTCAATTTGACCGGCATTACCGACGCAAGGAAGAGTTGATGTTTCCGATTATGGAAAAATATGGGCATGATTCCCCACCAAAAGTGATGTGGGGAGTAGATGACCAGATTCGGGACCTCTTTGCGAAAGTTTTGGACACTGCCAAGGAACTGCCGGATTCTGGCATCTTAGAAGTCAAAGAGCTCTTTGAAGCCTTTGCGCAAGAGTTTGAGGGCATGATCTTCAAGGAAGAGTCGATCCTCTTGATGATTTTGCTGGAGGCCTTTACTCAGGATGATTGGCTCTCCATTGCAGAAGAAAGTGATGCATATAGTTATGCCATTATCGTTCCGAGTGAAAAGTGGGTGCCGAAACGCGTTGACTTCAAGGAGGAAGCGTCGAAAGAGTCAGAGGGTTCAACTGAACCGCTTCCTTCTTCAAAAGGCGATGAGCAACGTCAGGTCATTGAGACTCCTGAGGGGCAGTTGACGATTACCTTCACGCCTAAGAAAAAAGAAGAGAGCTTCGATCGCAAGCAGCCACAGGTTTTTGGCCATGGCTTTCTATCGGTGGAGCAAGCGAATTTAATCTTGAACCAGTTACCAATGGAGATCACCTTTGTCAATAAGGATGATATTTTCCAATATTACAATGATGCTGCGCCTTTTGAGGAAATGATTTTTAAGAGGACGCCATCGCAGGTAGGACGCAATGTTGAGCTGTGTCACCCACCGAAATATTTGGAGAAGGTCAAAGCCATCATGCAAGGGCTTCGTGAAGGGAAAAAAGACAAGTATGAAATGTGGTTCAAATCAGAATCGCGTGGGAAATTTGTCCATGTCACCTATGTAGCCGTGCGTGATGAAGCTGGAGAGTTTCAAGGAGTCTTGGAATATGTTCAGGACATTCAACCTTATCGGGAGATCGATACGGATTTTTATAGAGGAATGGAGTAAAGATGAGTTACGAAACAGAGTTTATGAAAGAGTTTGAGGAGTGGATCAAGACTCAAGTCATGATCAATGAAATGGCTCTCGAAGAAAGTAAGAAGGTTTTTGATGAAGATCAGGATGAGCGAGCTAAAATTGCTATGATTCGCTATGAAAGCCGTTTGGATGCGTATCAGTTTTTGCAAGGGAAGTTTGAAAATTTCCATGCTGGAAAAGGATTTCATGATTTACCAGATGGCCTCTTTGGTGAAAGAAAATACTAGAAGGTGATTATTGAAGGCGTTTTACTAGCTAGATTTACCTGAAAATCGAGCAATGACTTGATTTTTTAGGGGATTGTGTTACAATAAAAAAGTTGAAATGACATCAACGGATTATTGAATGGAATAATGGTGATGAAACCTTGTTGCCTTAGGGATTGATCACTGAATTTAGGAGGAAAAATGGCAAAGAAGAACGTAAACCGTGCGAAACAATACAAACATCAAAATAGACATCTTTTGAAAAAAGCTGTCGCAACTGTAACTGCAGCTGTGAAAGAAGCACCTAAAAAGGTTGAGAAAGCTACAAAAGCAGTGGCGAAAGAAGTGAAACAAGCGGCTTCTTCAGTGGAAGAATTTGCTGCAAGTTTGGAAGGTGTGGCACTTGATCGTGCGCAAACATTCTATGATGAAGGTATTCGCTCTGTTGCGGACTTCGCAAACTGGACAGAAAAAGAGTTGTTGGCCCTTAAAGGAATCGGCCCAGCTACGATCAAGAAATTGCAAGAACTAGGCGTTAAATTTAAATAATCGCTTTTGTGATTTCTTGCTATTTCAAGGAAAACTTGCTAAAATGAACCTATTAGAGGTGTTTTGAATCCCACATTTTACAGAAAGTGGCGGTGCTGAGAAGTCCACAAATGTGTCAAAACTGGTTGCTAATGGATGAAATTAAAAAATGAAATATAAATCTTTTTGTTTCCTTTTAGGACTAGGCGGCGAGTTGCAGGCTGTACTGAAGTACGCCAAGACGAGCTAACGACGTCATAAAAGTGAAACAAGAAGATTAAAGATGCGGGCTTTGCCCGAACTTGGGTGGTACCGCGGATTAACACATTCGTCCCTTTCTAGTCTGACTAGGAAGGGATTATTTTTATGTTTCGGAAAGGAGATTTGAATGAAACTTCTTGAATCTTATAATGGTAAAGAGTTGCCAAGGTTGGAAACTGAGCGTTTGATATTGCGTCAGAGAACGGCAGATGATGTAGAGGATATGTTTGCTTATGCTGGTCTGCCTGAAGTCTGTTATCCAGCTGGATTTCCTCCTGTAGATAGCTTGGAAGCAGAGCGTGACTATTTTGAAAATCGCTATTTTGAAAATTTAAAAAAGAAGGAACTTCCGTCTGGCTATGGCATTACAGTTAAGGGGGATGACCGAGTCATTGGCTCTTGTGACTTCAATCACCGTCATGAGGACGATGTTTTTGAAATTGGCTACCTCCTGCATCCAGATTATTGGGGGAAGGGTTATGTGCCAGAAGCTGTTAGTGCTTTGATAGAAGTTGCTTTTACCGTCCTTAAACTCCACAAGGTTGAAATTCGATGTTTTGATTACAATAAACAAAGTCAGCGAGTTGCTGAGAAGCTTGGTTTCACCCTTGAAGCTCGCCTCAGAGACCGCAAAGATGCACAAGGCAATCGCTGTGCAGAGTTGGCTTATGGATTGCTGAGGAATGAGTGGGAGGCTCAAAATAAACATTAAACAGAAATAACTAGAAAGGACACACACATGTCTAAAGAACTTTCACCTAAATATAATCCAGCCGAGGTTGAGGCTGGTCGTTACCAAAAATGGCTTGACGAAGATGTTTTCAAGCCTTCTGGCGATAAAAAGGCGAAGCCTTATTCAATCGTTATTCCACCACCAAACGTAACTGGTAAACTTCACCTTGGTCACGCTTGGGATACAACTTTGCAAGATATCATCATCCGTCAAAAACGTATGCAAGGTTTCGATACGCTTTGGCTTCCAGGTATGGACCACGCAGGTATTGCCACTCAAGCTAAAGTAGAAGCGCGTTTGGCTGAAGACGGCATCTCCCGTTATGACCTTGGTCGTGAAAAATTCCTTGATAAAGTCTGGAAATGGAAAGACGAGTACGCCTCAACTATCAAGCAACAATGGGGTAAGATGGGTCTTTCTGTAGACTACTCTCGTGAGCGTTTCACACTTGACGAAGGTCTTTCAAAAGCGGTTCGTAAGGTCTTTGTAGAACTTTACAAGAAGGGTTGGATCTATCGTGGTGAATTTATCATCAACTGGGATCCAAAAGCTCGTACAGCCCTTTCTGATATCGAGGTTATTCACAAGGATGTCGAAGGTGCCTTCTACCACATGAACTACATGTTGGAAGACGGTTCACGTGCCCTTGAAGTAGCAACAACACGTCCTGAGACTATGTTTGGGGATACTGCCGTAGCGGTTAATCCAAATGATGACCGTTATAAAGACTTGATTGGTAAAAATGTTATCTTGCCAATCTTGAACAAGCCAATTCCGATCGTTGGGGACGAACACGCAGACCCTGAATTCGGTACTGGTGTGGTTAAAATCACTCCTGCTCATGACCCTAATGACTTCTTGGTTGGTCAACGTCATAACTTGCCACAAGTCAATGTTATGAACGATGATGGTACTATGAATGAATTGGCTGGGGAATTCAACGGTATGGACCGCTTTGAAGCGCGTAAGGCTGTTGTTAAGAAATTGGAAGAAATCGGTGCCCTTGTCGAAATTGAAAAAATGACTCACTCAGTTGGTCACTCAGAACGTACAGGTGTGCCTGTTGAACCACGTTTGTCTACACAATGGTTCGTTAAGATGGATCAATTGGCTAAGAATGCTATCGCAAACCAAGACACAGACGACAAGGTTGATTTCTACCCACCTCGTTTCAACGATACCTTCCTTCAATGGATGGAAAATGTCCATGACTGGGTAATCTCTCGTCAGCTCTGGTGGGGTCACCAAATCCCTGCTTGGTACAATGCTGAGGGTGAAATGTACGTTGGCGAAGAAGCACCAGAAGGTGACGGATGGAAACAAGACGAAGATGTCTTGGATACTTGGTTCAGTTCTGCCCTCTGGCCATTCTCAACTATGGGTTGGCCTGACGTGGAAGCAGAAGACTTCAAACGTTACTTCCCAACTTCAACCTTGGTAACAGGTTACGATATCATCTTCTTCTGGGTGTCTCGTATGATCTTCCAATCATTGGAATTCACAGGACGCCAACCATTTAAGAATGTCCTTATTCACGGCCTTATCCGTGACGAGCAAGGACGCAAGATGTCGAAATCTCTTGGTAACGGTATCGACCCAATGGATGTTATCGAGAAATATGGTGCCGATGCCCTCCGTTGGTTCCTTTCAAACGGTTCTGCACCAGGTCAAGACGTGCGCTTCTCTTACGAGAAAATGGATGCTTCATGGAACTTCATTAACAAGATTTGGAACATCTCGCGCTACATCCTCATGAACAATGAAGGGTTGACCTTGGATGCGGCACGTGAAAATGTAGCTAAAGTGGCTGCTGGTCAAGCAGGTAACGTCACAGACCATTGGATTCTCCACAACCTTAACGAAACAATCGGTAAGGTCACTGAAAACTTTGATAAATTCGAATTTGGTGTGGCTGGTCACATCCTCTACAACTTCATCTGGGATGAGTTTGCGGACTGGTATGTTGAGTTGACTAAGGAAGTGCTTTATAGCGATAACGAGGACGAAAAAGTCATCACACGTTCTGTTCTTCTTTACACCTTGGATCAAATCTTGCGTCTCCTTCACCCAATCATGCCATTCGTAACTGAAGAAATCTATGGCCAAATCTCTGAAGGAACGATCGTGACTGCGGAATACCCAGTGGTTCGTCCAGAGTTTGAAAACGAAGAAGCAGCAGCCGGTGTTGAAGCGCTTAAAGATGTGATTCGCTCCGTTCGTAACTCACGTGCAGAAGTGAACGTAGCGCCAAGTAAGCCAATCACTATCTTGATCAAGACAAGCGACAGCAAGCTCGATGCCTTCTTCAATGACAATGTCAACTACATCAAACGCTTCACAAACCCAGAACACTTGGAAATTGCAGCAGATGTCGAAGTACCTGACTTGGTTATGTCAAGCATCATCACAGGTGCAGAAATCTACTTGCCACTGGCTGACCTTCTCAATGTTGAAGAAGAATTGGTTCGTCTTGAAAAAGAATTAGCCAAATGGCAAAAAGAACTCGACATGGTTGGTAAGAAACTTAGCAACGAACGCTTCGTAGCCAATGCCAAATCAGAAGTCGTCCAAAAAGAACGCGACAAACAAGCCGACTACCAAGCCAAATATGATGCGACCGTAGCACGTATTGATGAGATGAAGAAGTTGGTTAAATAAGCTATGAACCTCGGCAATTTGCTGGGGTTTTTGGTATAATAAATAAAACGTTAGAAAGCGATCTATAAACAACGAATATGGAAAAATTCCAAGTTTTTACCCCTGAAAAATATGTTCATTTTATGCTTGATAAGGTAGAATATGATGGGAAAAATATACTTAAAAAATATTTTTTAGAGAATTCTGTAGGTGAAGGAAATATTTTGTGTGTAGCAATTAAAAGATACATTGAAGTTGCACTTAAGTACAGATATTCCATTTCATCCATAAAATCTGATTTAGAAGAATACTTTGTTGCTTTTGAAATTGACCCTCAATTGAAGGAAAATTGTTTAAAAAACTTAGATAATATTGCTTTGGAATACGGAATTCAAGAGGTAAACTGGCAAATTCTTTCTGATGATTATTTAAGATACAATCTTAAAATGAGGTTTGATTTTATTGTTGGTAATCCTCCATACATCACCTATCAAGAACTTAATTTGCTGGATAGAAAATTCTTAAAAAACAATTTTATATCTTGTAAAAAAGGTAAGTTTGATTATTGTTATGCTTTTATTGAAAAGAGTTTACTAGATTTAAAAAAAACAACAGGAAAAATGTGTTATCTAATCCCTAATAGCATATTTAAAAATGTTTTTGCTGAAAATCTAAGAGAAATTTTTAAAAAGAATATTCTACAATTAATTGACTATAGACATACGCATATTTTTGGAAAAATTTTAACATCATCGGCAATTATAGTTATTGACAATTCTAGGATAAGTAAATACTTAGAATATATTGATAGTGATTTTAACAAATCTTTTCTTATAAAAAAAGAAGATTTGGGATCTAAATGGTATTTTATTGAGAATATCGAATTTAAAGATAATCAGTTAACCTTTGGAGAGTTATTTAAAGTCTCAAACAGCGTGGCTACATTGTCTAATAAGGTATTTATAATTCCTGAGCCGGAAGATTCGGATTTAGAGGATGAAATTTTAAAACCTGCGGCTAGTCCAAGAAAGTTATCGAAAAATATCATAGATAAAATTATTTTCCCATATAAATTTGTAAATAATGAACTTATAAGATATTCGGGAGAAGAATTTGAAATAAAATTTCCTAAAGCAACTAGATATCTTCGAGGATGGAAAGAGGTTTTAGATAATAGAAAATCTGATGGGGAATGGTTTGAGTATGGCCGCTCACAAGGTTTAAAATTCATGAATCAAGAAAAATTAATGATTTCATCGGTAATTACTGAGAAAATAAATGTATACGAGTTAGATTCTCAGACAATACCATATTCGGGATTTTATATTATTCCAATAGCGGACGAAGGACTAGATTATGCAAGAAATATTCTTGAATCAGAAGATTTTTATAATTATATAGAAACTAGGGCAATTAATGCGAGTGGTAAATCAATCCGTATATCTGTGAATGATATAAAAAATTATCCAATAAGATTATGAGGGACAAACAATGGCTGAAATTGTGAAAAAAGTGAGCTTTAAATCAACAACCAGAACTGTAAATCTTTTAGGAAGAGATAATGTACTAGATTACAGAAGTGCAATATTGGAATTAGTAAAAAATAGTTACGATGCATTTTCGAATCAAGTAAATATTCGAATAATTGGAAAAGATGTAATTATTAATGAGAGAAAAGACAAGAGAGCTACTTCTTTAGAAATAATTGACTACGGTCAAGGGATGAGTTTGGATAAAATCATTAATGTCTTTTTCACATTAGGGACTGATGATAAAACTTATATTACTTCAATCAAACACCTAGATTCTGAACGTGTGATGAATGGATCTATGGGAATAGGAAGATTATCACTTGGTAGACTTGGGAATATAAGCTGTGTTATTACTTCAAATGGTAGTGAAGCATATAGATTTAGTATAAATTGGAATAACTTCATAACAGGAAAAGCTTTAGATACTGTCAAAGTAAATATTGAACAATTATCATTGAATGAGTTCATTTCAGAGTATACAAATAGAGGTTTAGAAAACCCAAAATGCTCAGGAACAATTTTAATAGCCAGTGAGTTGAAAGATGAATGGTTACTATCAGATAAGGGGCAGTCAGGAACAAATTATTCTTTGTTGAAGCTTACTTTAAATAAGTTAAAAAATCCTCTTAAATTAGAGAAGTCAGGCGAATTTAAAATTATATTAGACTACTTTGAAGAAAAAGAAGAAATAGAGCCTTCTTTAACTGATGTTTCAACAGATGCAGAAATTTCGTTTGCTTTTTCACATGATAGTGATATGTTAATCTTAGATGGTTATTTTGATGAAATCGATATTAGTCAGTTACCGTCAGATTTTGTAAATGCGAAATTCGATAAACTCAAATATTATATTCAAGATGAGAATGGTAAAAAAAGAAGTAGATACCATTTTGAGAGAGAGTATAAAATTTCAGAGTATATCCCCAATAAAATGCCAAATAATCCGATTGGAGATTTTGATGGGGTATTGTATTTTTCAAAAAAAAGAAGAACTGGCGGAAATTATCCTTTTATTAAAGGTGCAATACAAACTAATACATTTGAAATCGAACCTGGGATTTTATTGTATAGAGATGGTTTTAGAATTAGACCCTATGGTGAGGTTGATACTATAGGATTTGACTGGGTAGGAATTGAAAAAGAAAGAACTAAAAATCCAGCTAGTGTTGCCCGAAGTAGTTATATGATGCAAGCTAATCAGTTGAGTGGCTATGTAAATATCACTAAGGAAAAAAATGGAGGGTTTGAAGATCAAGCTAATCGTGAAGGGTTAAAAAATAGTGCAGAGTTTGAATATCTTGAGAGTGTTCTTCTCAGAATTGTAAAAGATTTTTCTTCTATACGTTCAGAAATTATTATTTTATATAATGAATTTTTGAAAGAAAAAGCTGATGTTCTACATTTTAGTGAAAAAGGAAAGAAGACAAAAAAATTGTTGGACAGTCTTGTTAATAAACATAAAGGCAATTTACAAGACCTTTATAAAGATCCCGATTATAAGGCAATGGTTTCTAATCCACAATCGCTATTTGAGATGTATTCATTACAAGATACTACTGAGGAAGAAAATAGCTCACTTGTTAATGAGGGTGATACATTACGAACTATGGCAACTCAAGGGATAGTTATGTCAACTTTTATTCACCAAATAAAAAATGATAAGAAATTTTTTCAGCAGATACCCCAAAATCTGATAGATACTGGGGATTATTATTCGGAGCATTTTAATTCGGATTTTCATGTAATTGAACAACCGTATAATTTATATGATTTTGCAAAAGCGGTTGAAAGAAAAACAACTAATATACTTGGATTTTTAGAGAGCAGCGTTAATAATCCAATAAGAGATAAAAAAGAGAAAATTAATTTATCATCCTATTTATTTAAGATTTATTCTTGGTGGGATAATTCGGTTAAAGATAATTATTATTCATATGATTATTTAGTTAATGGCAAATCATCTAAAGAATCTTTACCTGAGCAGATTAAAAATATTTATATTTATGCCAGCGAAACTCAATTAGATAGCATTTTTCTAAACTTAATAACTAATTCTTATAAAAATTTTAAATATCCAAATAAAATTAAACACAGAAAAATTAACGTTGATCTAGAAGTTGTAGATCATGACATGATTAAGATAACATATGAAGATAACGGTAATGGTTTAAATAAGAACATTAAAAATTCAGATATAATTTTTGAAGCATACAAGTCGTATACTAAAGGTGGGACTGGTTTAGGAATGACAATTTTAGCTTCAGTTATATCTAATTTAAAAGGTGATAAGGAATTGTTATCTAATCCTGGTGAGCCTGGATTTAAAATTAGAATGAGTTTAAGAGGTGGAGTTGAATAAAATGTCTGAAAACAAAGTAATTTATTATATTGACGATGATGAATATGCTATTTATACAATAAAAGATCTGAAAGATATTTTTTTTAGAAAAGGATATGATGTCCAGTTTCTAGGAATAAAAAATGAAACATCAAAGGAAGATTTTTTAAACGCATTATATTCAAAAGAAAAATATGGAATTATTCTAGACTACGATTTATCTATGAGTGAGATTTATGGAGATGCTATTGAATTATGGCAAACTATTAAGAAACAAAATCCTTTCTTTCCTGTTTGCATTTATACTTCTCATAGTGATGATGTTCAAATTGACTCTTCAGTAGAAAAGAAATTTTCTAAAAATGGAGATTCGCTTGGCGAACAGGTATTTAGTAAGGAAGATGAAATCGAAAATATGTTAGAGTATATTGATAGACAAGTTAAATTAGGAATAGAAAATATCAATACTCTTAAGAGAGTCAATCAAGGCTTGAAAAAATCAAATGCATTTTCAACAGAAGTTGCAATTAATGAAGCCAAAATTGATCATCAATTTTCTATTACACAACCTCGTCTTATAAGGGATGATGTTGCTAATGATTTAGACAATTTAATAGAAATAGCATATAAAATTATTGATGAGTCAGGAGATATATAGTGAATTATATCAGAAAATTATATAAGAAAGATTATAGGGGATATGAATCTCTACCATTTAGACGAGAAAATGTTACTGAAAAATATTCTGTTAAAAGTCAAAGGCCACTGATAAAACAGTACTTAGTTGAAGATTTTAGTGCAATGTGTATCTATTGTGGGTGGAATTGTAAACGATATGATGCGGCTAATTTTCATATAGAGCACATTAAAAGTCAAATAGGTAACAATGATTTAATAGATGATTATAGTAATTTGGCACTAAGTTGTCCAATATGTAATACAACAAAAAATAATAAAGATCTTCCTTCTGATTTAGATCCTTTAGGGGAAGAATATAAAAAATTATTTTATAGAACTAATAGAGGAGCGATTGTACCAAATAATGATATACCAGAAGTACAAAGAAGTTTGGCGGAGGAGTATATAAAAACTTTAGGATTATCTAAAGAATTATATAAGTTAGACTATGTCTATTCTTCACTTAATATTATTAAACGTAAATCTTATCAGTCCAAACAAAAAAATGTATCATTAATTTGTAGTATTATAGAAATATTAGATTTCATCGATGATAACTATTTCCGAAATAGTCAACTGAAATAGTGATATCAAAATGAATTGAGATGGTTGACTCATAGCAAATTTTAATTTTCTAGAAAGCAGGTAACTACATGACAAATTCTGTAAGTTCGAACCGACCTGAGAAGTACAATATTGCAGCTTTCTTCTCAGGTGTTGGGGGAATTGAGTTGGGATTTGAACAGACCAACGAGTTCAGAGTGGTGTATGCCAATGAATTTGATAAGTATGCGCGTCAGACTTATCGTTTAAATTATCCAAATACGCATTTGGATAGTCGTGATATTCATGCGGTGCAGCCGGAAGAAATTCCTGCTGAGCGTGTGGATGTAATTATGGGAGGATTTCCTTGCCAGGCCTTTAGTATTGCGGGTTACCGTAAGGGATTTGATGATGATCGTGGGGATCTTTTCTTTGAGTTGCTTCGCATGATTGAGGGGCGTAAACCACGTGCCATTTTCATCGAAAATGTTAAGAACATGGTCGGTCATGATCATGGCAATACTTTCAAGGTTATTCGTGAGGCCTTGACTGAGAATAACTACTTTATCAAGTGGAAGGTCCTCAACGGGAAAGACTATGGAAATATCCCACAAAACCGTGAACGGATCTACATTGTTGGTTTTGATACAAAAGAAGCCTACGATTTGTTTGAATTCCCAGAGGAAATCAAGCTGACAACGACTTTGGCTGATGTTATTGATTTTGGTGCCAAGCCAGATGAAGCCTACTATTATCGAGAAGGCAAGCAAAATTTCTATGCTGACCTCAAGTCTAATGTGACTAGTCAAGATACGGTCTACCAGTGGCGTCGTCAATACGTTCGTGAGAATAAAAGTGGCGTTGTTCCAACCTTAACGGCCAATATGGGAACTGGCGGGCATAATGTCCCTCTGATCCTGACTGACAGTGGGGAGATTCGTAAATTAACACCAAAGGAAACCTTCAATGTACAAGGTTATCCAAAGACCTTTAAGTTGCCTGAGGGTGTTTCCAATGGTCAACTTTATAAACAGGCTGGAAATAGTGTGGTTGTCCCTGTAATTAAACGTATTGCAGAGCGGATTGCTTTTGCCCTTAATGAGAGCAATGGGCTGTCTCAACTGGATCGTTCCGGAAAATTTGCCATTATCTATACCAAGATGAATGGTCAGTTTGAAGGTCAGTCTTATGTGAAAGATTTTGTCTCCACTTATGAGGAAGCAGAGAAGAAGATTGCCTCCTATGAGGATGGTCTTGCCATTTTATCAGACGAAGATTATTTCAGATTGGTAAAAAAACGTGGCAATTTAGAGTTTTACAGCATTATTTAACGAATTATATAAGTAAAGGGACTAGTGAAAATCTAGTCTTCTTTTGATATACTTAAATAATAAGTGAGGAATGAATGATGTGGGAAAACCTTAAACATGAACAAAAAGAAAAATACAAGATGCTCATTACCAATTTTGCTAGTCTGAGTGAGGCATTTTCTCAAAAAGCTGAAGCCGAAAATTTTAACGATCGAGAAAACTACGTTGCTCCGATAGTCAATTCAAAATTCCAAGAGACTGTTTTCCAAAAAGCTTTTCATGCTATTGGTGAAGATATTGCCAACACCTCTTATGATGCTTCGCTGGTCGTTGATGAGCAACATAAATATTTGGTTGGGATTAAATCCTTTGGTTTGGACTCAGGGGATCAAAAGATTGCTCAGTTCAAGAAAGATTCACAGTCTTGGAATGAGTTATTGAGCGAAATTCGGTTTCATGCTGATATTTCACCGGACAAGGAAACGGCTGATAAAGAAAATGATGCCCGTTATGAAAAACTAGCCCGTGAGATTGCGACCTTGCGAAATCAACGGATTGAATCATCCAAAGCACTCATAAAAGGATTTCATTCTGATGCTGGTCATGTAGAAGCCGTCTATCATGTCTTGATGCCGACCTCGAAGGGGCACAAACCTCAGATCCATGTAGGAGAGACGACTTATTTGCCCGTTGATTTGGACCATCTCAAAATTTTAGGATCAACAACCAAGAACAATCCGACTAATTTCCGTTTTACAGATGGCCATCATGATTACAAATATACGGCCGCAGATAGTCAGCTCCATATGACTTTTAGGAATAAGGAGATTGTGGTTGATACTTGGGATGTGAATTATGTTGAAGATCCCTTTTATCTATTTGAACACCTTCACTTATTGACCTCAGAAAAAAGTGATTCGGAGATTCTTGAGACGGTGTCGTGGGTGATAACAGATAAGCATGGAAATGTAGAAGAAAATTCTGGCTTTAATGCCTTTAATGGTGGATCAAAATTGGCCAAAAAAGATCGCTTGCCACGGATTTTAAAGATTCAGGACAAATTTAAAGACAGTCTCGCTCCAGAAGAACTAGCTTTTGTGACCTTCTCTTTAGAAAAAATTCTCTTGAAAAAGTGGTCTACCAAGGAAGAAAAAGCACAGATGAAGGCTATTCGCGAGGACTTGATTCGCTTTGTACACGAGACGGGGAATGAAAAACTAATCAAAGAAATTGAACAGCTGGTGTATCGTCCAGTCAGTGAAGTGTATATTCCTCTTCCAGACTCCAAACATTTTCATGAGGAACGTCCGGACTTTTTTGGTAAAGATATTGGAAGGTTTGAGCCAGGTACAAGTAAACTTGTGCTCCCAAAAGAAGAACGGACCTTTATGCTACGATTTTTATCATCAGGTGATGTAATTACGGCCTATATCAACCAAGAAGCTGGGAAGGCCATTCAATCAACTGATAAGCAAGAAATCCTTGGCAATTGGATTCTTCGTGGGGTCTTTCAGTTAAAAGACAGAGAGATCTTAACGGGTAAGAAACTTTCTCAGCTAGAAATCAATGGTATCCGTCTTTCCAAATTCAAAAACGGTGAAATTGGCATTGACTTCATCTGGATTGATGTGGACAATCCTCCTACAGATGCGATTGGTTGGGTTGCGAAATAGAGAGTAATAAACTATTCATAGGACTACAAAAACACCACCTCCTAGTCTTAGGGGTGGTGCTATGCTTTAAACCATTTTCCAGAAATAATCGATGATATAGGTCAGGCCATAGGTGTAGATGACGAGGGTGATAGGTTTGCAGAGGATGATGATGGTCATGTAGCGTTTGAAGGTCATATTGGTCAGACCTGCCAGCATACAGATGAAGTCAGCGGGACTAACCGGCCAGATCATCATGAAGATAAAGAAGCGATCGAACCGCTTGCCTTCATTGAGCCAGCCAATGTACTTGTCGTAGGTCTTCTGACTGACCATGGATTGGACGAACTTAGGCCCGTACATTCTGGCTAGGTGGAAGATAATGGCACAGCCAATCACGATCCCGATGTAATTGTAGATGGTCCCAATGATGTGGCCATAGATAAAGACACCAGCGACAGATGTCAGGGCACCAGGAATAATAGGGACTACTGTTTGAAGGATCTGAAGAAAGATAAATAGAGGAGGCCCGAAGATTCCGGCTTGCAAAATAAAAGCTGACAAGGTTTCTTTGGATTGAAGGATGCCAGAAAAGTAGGCCCAGATACAAAAGGCCAAGGTCCCGAGGGCCCCAATGATAGACGACCAATTAATGATGCGCTGGAGAAGAGGAGAGACCTCTTTTAAGCTTGTTTGTTTCATAAAAAATTCCGAGTTCTTTTTCTTCTACTATACCATGTTTTTGGAACTTTGTAAGGATTTTGTCTATTTTTTGAGTAGTGAAAGCGACCTGATTGGAGCCTGTCGCTGTTTTAGTCGTGAAGCGGGTGCAAAATGGGCCTTTTTATGCTACAATGAAAGGAGTATAAAAAATGGAGAAAAACGTGTCAATCGAAAATTACAAACCAGATTTTGCGGTGGAAGCAGCCTATGATCTCACCGTTACAGACTTGAAAAAACAGGGTATTAAGGCAGTCCTTGTGGATTTGGATAATACCTTGATTGCTTGGAATAATCCGGATGGAACTCCTGAGATGCGCCAGTGGTTGCACGACCTTCGTGATGGAGGGATTCGGGTTATCGTGGTGTCTAATAATAGTCCCAAACGGGTTAAGCGCGCTGTTGAGAAATTTGATATTGACTATGAAGCCTGGTCGCTCAAGCCCTTTACCTTTGGGATTGATCGTGCCCTCAAACGTTTCCACTATGAGAAAAATGAAGTGGTCATGGTCGGGGATCAACTGATGACGGATATCCGAGCTGCCCATCGTGCAGGCATTCGTTCGATTTTGGTCAAGCCTTTGGTCGAGCATGACTCGATCAAGACGCAGATCAACCGGGCGCGTGAACGCCGTGTTATGAAGCAAATGGCCGAGAAATATGGTCCGATTGTATACAAAAAAGGAATTTAAGAATGGAAGAATTATTCTGTATTGGCTGTGGAGCCCCCATTCAGACAGAAAACAAAGAGGGGCTAGGCTATACTCCCCAATCAGCTCTTGAAAAGGGCTTGGAAACAGGCGAAGTCTATTGCCAACGCTGTTTCCGTCTCCGTCACTACAATGAAATCACAGATGTGCATCTGACAGATGATGATTTCCTAAAGCTCCTTCACGAAGTAGGAGATAGTGATGCTCTCGTGGTCAATGTAGTGGATATTTTTGATTTTAATGGATCCGTTATCCCTGGATTACCACGTTTTGTAGCAGGAAATGATGTCCTCTTGGTCGGGAACAAAAAAGACATCTTGCCTAAGTCTGTCAAGGATAGCAAGGTGACCCATTGGTTGATGGAGCGGGCCCACGAAGAAGGCATGCGTCCTGTCGATGTGGTCCTCACCTCTGCCCAAAATAAGAGTGCTATCAAGGACTTGATGGAAAAGATTGAACAGTACCGCAAGGGCCGTGATGTCTATGTGGTGGGTGTGACCAACGTTGGGAAATCGACCCTCATCAATGCAATTATCCAAGAAATCACTGGGGATAAGGATATCATCACGACTTCTCGCTTCCCAGGAACGACACTGGACAAGATCGAAATTCCATTGGACGATGGATCCTACATCTACGATACACCAGGGATTATCCATCGTCACCAGATGGCTCATTACTTGACAGCAAAAAATCTCAAGTATGTCAGCCCTAAAAAGGAAATCAAACCCAAGACTTACCAGCTCAATCCAGAGCAAACCCTCTTCTTGGGTGGCTTGGGACGTTTTGACTTTATTAAGGGAGAAAAGCAAGGTTTTACCGCCTTCTTTGACAACGAACTCAAGCTTCACCGAACCAAGCTAGAAGGAGCGACCGCCTTTTATGACAAGCATGTCGGTGGCTTACTAACTCCTCCTAACAGCAAGGAAAAAGAAGAATTCCCGTCCTTGGTTTCTCATGAGTTGACCATCAAGGATAAGACAGACCTGGTCATCTCAGGACTGGGCTGGATCCGCGTCAATGGAGAAGCCAAAGTAGCCGTCTGGGCACCAGAAGGCGTTGCCGTCGTTACCCGCAAAGCTATCATTTAAAAAAACAGGAAAAAATATATCTGAAGAGCGAACAAAGTGAGCTCATAAAGAGATCGTTATTGCCGTGGTGTAATTGCCAATCGATCGATTGGCAAGGGCAAAATGGAGACCAAGGCTCCATTTTGAGGTGAGGAAATCCATTTTTCAAAGATGAGATCTTTGAAAAATTAGTTCCGGCCGTCCCCACCACTTAAAATAACGATCAAGAAAAAAGGAAGTAAAAATATGACATTAACATCTAAACAACGGGCTTTCCTCAATAGCCAAGCCCACAGCCTCAAACCCATTATCCAAATTGGGAAAAACGGGCTCAATGACCAAATCAAAACGAGTGTTCGCCAAGCACTTGATGCGCGCGAACTGATCAAGGTAACTCTTCTTCAAAATACGGATGAGAATATCCATGAAGTAGCAGAAATCTTGGAAGAGGAAATCGGTGTGGAAACGGTCCAAAAGATTGGTCGGATTCTCATCTTGTTTAAACAATCGAGCAAAAAAGAAAATCGTAAAATTTCAGCGAAGGTAAAAGAAATTTAGGACATCGAGGAGAGCAAACCTATGGCAATTGAACTATTGACTCCCTTTACCAAGGTAGAGTTAGAGCCAGAGATCAAAGACAAGAAACGCAAACAAGTTGGTATTTTGGGTGGAAATTTCAATCCGGTCCACAATGCCCATTTGGTCGTTGCGGATCAAGTGCGCCAACAATTAGGGTTAGATAAGGTGCTCTTGATGCCTGAGTATGAGCCACCGCATGTCGATGCCAAGGGGACGATTGCAGAGCACCATCGCCTTAAGATGCTGGAATTAGCCATTGAAGGCATTGAAGGTCTGGAGATCGAGACGATTGAACTTGAGCGGAAAGGGATTTCCTATACCTACGACACCATGCTCTTGCTCAATGAACGGGATCCAGACACAGATTATTACTTCATTATTGGTGCAGATATGGTGGATTATTTGCCAAAATGGCACCGCATCGATGACTTGGTGGAGATTGTGCAATTTGTCGGGGTACAGCGACCACGCTATAAGGCAGGGACTTCTTATCCGGTGATCTGGGTGGATGTTCCTCTAATGGACATCTCCTCTAGTATGGTGCGTGATTTTGTGGCCAAAGGCCGGACGCCGAATTTTATGTTGCCAAAACCAGTCTTGGACTACATCAAGAAAGAAGGATTGTATCAATGACCTATGAAAACTATCTAGGCTTTTCTCGTGAGGTCTTGCTTGAAAAAATGCGCCAAATCCTGCCAGAAAAGCGGCTAACTCACTGTTTAGGAGTTGAGAAGGCTGCGCGTGACTTGGCCAAACGCTATGGGGCTGACGAAGAGCAGGCTGGCCTAGCAGGTTTGTTACATGACTACGCCAAGAAATTATCAGATCAGGAATTTCTGGACTTGATCGATCGCTATGAGCTGGATCCAGCATTAAAAAACTGGGGTAACAATGTCTGGCATGGGATGGTCGGGATTTACAAGATCCAAGAAGACCTCGGACTGACAGACCCAGCCATTCTTCGCAGTATTGAGATTCACACCGTGGGAAGCGGACAGATGTCAACCTTAGACAAGATTGTCTATGTGGCTGATTACATTGAGCATAACCGGGCCTTTCCAGGGGTAGATCAGGCGCGTGACATCGCCCAAGTCTCCTTGGATCGTGCCGTGGCCTATGAGACGGCTCGCACAGTCGAACACCTGGCCCACCAAGGATTGCCCATTTATCCCCAAACCCTTGAAACCTACAATGCCTTTGTGAAGTATTTGAAAGAGGAGCAATGAGTGAAAACAGCTTTAATCATTATTGATGTACAAAATATCCTCGTGGAAACAGGTTTTGAGACAGAAAAGCTCTTAGAGAAGATTGCTTATTTGCAAGATCAGGCTAGAAAACAGCAGATTGAAATTATCTACATGCAGCATATTGAAACGCCAGAGGCTTTAACTTCGGAAGATTGGCAATTATCTCCTCTGTTGAAAAGACAAGAGAATGAAAAGGTATTTCAGAAGCGATACAATAGCATGTTTAAGGAGACAGGATTAAAAGAATACTTGGATCAACAAGGAATTCAACAACTGGTCCTGTGTGGCATGCAGACAGAATATTGTGTCGATACATCCGTCAAAGTGGGGTTTGAATACGGTTATAAGTTGGTTATTCCAGAAGGAGCTGTCACAACCTTTGATGGAGAGGATATTCCGGCAGAAACGCTTAATGAATTTTATGAAAATATTTGGGCAGAACGTTTTGCGGATGTCTTAGATTACAAATCAATTTTTTAAGGAAAGAGGACTAAATGAAAGAAAAAGAATTACTTGAACTTGTTGTTAAAGCAGCAGATGAAAAGCGTGCAGAAGACATTGTGGCTTTGGATGTTCAAAGCTTAACCAGCGTGACAGATTACTTTGTCATCGCAAGCTCTATGAACAGCCGCCAGTTGGAGGCTATCGCTGAAAATATTCGCGAGAAGGTCGTTGAAGCTGGTGGCAATGCCAGCCACGTCGAAGGTGACTCAGCTGGAGGTTGGGTCCTTCTTGACTTAGGTGGTGTAGTAGTCCATGTCTTCTCAGAAGAAATGCGTACCCACTATAACCTAGAAAAGCTATGGCACGAAGCAAGTGCTGTTGATCTTTCAGCAGCCCTAGCATAAGCAGGTAAACTCAGTTGGTAGCAACTGAGTTTTGTTGGTTAAATTGAAATTCTATGGAAAGAAAGGATGGGGCCTCGTGTTTGGTTATTTTCTTAATTGAACACGAGCTAAAAGCTGTGAGAAAAAGAGTAACTTCCTTTGTATCTGACGATACGGCAGAAAGTTTCCTATTTTCTCTATGCTTTTAAGGCTCTTTGTATCTTAGAAAGGATTTGAACCCGTCCTGTAATCCTCGGAAAATAGATAGCTCTCCTTGGAGCTTAGCTCCATCGTCGTGCTCCTAATTTTCTATCGGATTACGGGCGGACTTGGTATCATGAATATGGCGACTTATGAAACGTTTGCGGCAGTCTATGATGCGGTCATGGATGACAGTCTGTATGATTTGTGGACGGATTTTTCCCTCCGCCATCTACCAAAGACAAAAGATAAGAAAAAATTACTGGAATTGGCATGTGGGACAGGGATTCAGTCTGTCCGTTTTTCCCAAGCTGGCTTTGACGTAACAGGATTAGACTTGAGTGCTGATATGCTGAAAATTGCTGAAAAAAGAGCGGCTTCAGCCAAGCAAAAGATTGATTTTATAGAGGGCAATATGTTGGACCTGTTGCAAGCGGGCACTTATGATTTCGTGACCTGCTACTCGGATTCCATCTGCTATATGCAGGACGAGGTGGAAGTGGGAGATGTTTTTAAAGAAGTCTATAATGCTCTTAAGGAAGACGGAGTCTTTATTTTTGATGTCCATTCAACCTACCAGACGGATGAGGTTTTCCCGGGCTATTCTTATCACGAAAATGCGGAAGATTTTGCCATGCTCTGGGATACCTATGAGGATGAAGCCCCTCACTCGATTGTCCATGAGTTGACCTTCTTTGTCCAAGAGGAGGATGGCTCCTTTAGTCGGCACGATGAAGTTCATGAGGAACGCACTTATGAAGTTTTAACCTATGACATCTTATTGGAGCAGGCTGGCTTTAAATCTTTCAAATTGTATGCAGACTTTGAGGACAAGGAGCCAACAGAAAACAGTAGACGTTGGTTTTTTGTGTGTGAGAAGTAAATCAAATATTGTTAATCTTATGCTTAGGAGGTAAGGAAAAATGAATATACCAGTACCATTTGGTGATATTCTTGAAAAAGAAGTAATTACCAATATACCCAAAATTTATCAAAAGTTAAAGCAAATTTATAACGATTTACAGTTTAAAACAGAAGATGAGTTAGGTGTTGTTTATCAAGAATATTTACAATTTACTTATAAAAAATATTCCACTGTAAAAACATTGTTATATAAAAATGAAGGGAAATTTTTATATGATTTCTATGAGCATGTTTATTTAGATGATAATAATTCAGATTTAATAGAAACCTCTAACACAGAATTAATTTTTGAAAAAACATCTAACGTTATTTTGACAGGAACGGGTGGGATTGGTAAATCAATGCTTGTAAAGCATATTTTTATCAATCAAGTACAACAAGCTACATCAATTCCAATTTTTATTGAATTAAAATCACTTAATGAATCTGATTTCTCAGAAAATGAATTAGTTGATTTTATTTACCAAGAGGTTCAAAATCATCATTTAAATTTAGAAAAGAAATATTTTAAAGCGACATTAGAGGCTGGAAGATATACAATAATTTTTGATGGTTTAGATGAGGTTAATCCTTTAAAACGTTCTTGGTTGGACAAAGAAATTAAAGGATTTGTAACGTTATACAATAGCAATAGATATGTTTTGTCGTCAAGACCGTCTGAGGAATTTATTGGTTGGAATCAGTTTGCTGAGTATGAGATAAAAAAATTAAATAAAGAGCAAGCGTTAGCCTTAATTGATAAGTTGAATTATGATGAGAAAGTAAAAAGGCGTTTCTACAGAGAATTAAAGGCTCATTTATATGATACTCATGAATCTTTTGCTTCTATCCCACTCCTATTAACAATTATGTTAATGACTTACGAAGCTGGTGCTTCTATTCCAAATAATTTAACTGATTTTTATAATCAGGCCTTTTATACATTGTACCAAAGACATGATGCATCTAAATCAGGATACAAAAGAGAACTAAAAGCAAAATTAACTCCTGAAGAATTTCGAAATATATTAGCCTACATTGGTTTAAAAACATTCTTTGAAGGAAAAGTAGATTTTGATAGAACTACACTTGATGAAATAATTACTAAATATTGTTTAAAAAATAACCTTGAATTAAAGACGAATGATATAGTTTATGATGCGACTCATAGTGCTTGCATGATGCTTCAAGAAGGCGTTAGTTTAAAGTTCTCTCACCGTTCATTCCAGGAATACTTTGCTGCAGTAGGTGTTAATCAGCTAGATGATAAACTCCAAAAACAGATACTAATTAAGTGGTCTGAAGCAGACAGGAATAATATTGCAGCACATAAAACTTTTATGAATGCACTTTTTAAAATACAGAAAGAAAGGACTTACAAAAATTTATGTATTCCAATCATAGAAAGAATGGATGAAAAGTATAGCAGAATGGGGGATATCGCAGAGAAAATTGTTACGTGTTTTAATTACTTTATCTGTAGAAAAGATAGTAGAGAAAACAAATTAGAACTGCACTTTTTACTAACAAAGGAAGTTAACTTTTATTTTAGCTTGCAATTTTTAATATTTGCTAATCTAGGTATTGATATATTGTCAATAAGTGATTATGAAAACATAGAAAAATTAGAGGCTGATATAGTATCAAATTGGAAGAGAAATGAAAGAAAACATTATAACATGTTGAGCGATGATGAAAAATCTTTAATAAATAAGTGGGTAAATTGCTGGTATTTTAGTAGACACAATTACTTAAAAGAATGGTCAATTAAATTCATTGAGGAAACAACCACTCAAAAACGGAGCCTACAGAATATAATTGATTCAATTTGATACTAAAGAAGTAGGAGAATATCATGACTATCACAGGTATTATCGCGGAGTTCAATCCCTTTCACAATGGACACAAGTACCTGCTGGAACAGGCAGAAGGGCTGAAGATTGTGGCCATGTCTGGGAATTTTGTCCAACGTGGCGAGCCTGCCATTGTAGACAAGTGGATTCGCGCGCAGCTGGCTTTGGAAAATGGAGCGGACCTGGTGGTCGAGCTCCCCTTTCTTGTAGCTGTTCAGTCGGCTGATCATTTTGCCAAGGGAGCGGTAGAGATCTTGTCCCGTCTGGGAATCGACCAATTGATCTTTGGGACAGAAGAGGTCTTGGATTACCAAGCGATTGCGACAGTCTACTCGGAGAAAGAGGCGGAAATGGAAGCTTTCCTGCGAAGTCTTCCAGAAGATTTATCCTATCCACAAAAGACCCAAAAAATGTGGGAAACCTTTGCTGGAGTGGAGTTCACAGGAGATACTCCCAATCATATCCTGGGCTTGGCCTATGCCAAAGCTTGTGCTGGGAAGGGGATTGCGCTCAAGCCTATTCAACGCCAGGGAGCAGGCTACCATTCGGAAGAAAAAGAGGTAGTTTATGCTTCTGCCACTAGTCTACGCCTACACAAGGAAGATCAGGACTTTGTCGCTAGATTCATGCCCAATAGCCAACTCTTTCAGTCGGCTCCACAGGTATCTTGGGAGGATTATGACCAACTGCTCCGTTATCAAATCCTAACCCATCCGGAGCTGACACAGATTTTTCAAGTCAATGAAGAACTGGCCAATCGGATAAAAGATGCCATTCGAAGCGCGAGTTCTGTGGAAGACCTGGTGGAGAAAGTCGTAACCAAGCGCTATACCAAGGCGCGTGTGCGTCGCATTTTGACTTATATCTTGGTAGGGGCGCTGGATCAAGCTCTTCCCGATGCCATTCATGTCTTAGGTTTTTCCGCAAAGGGACAAGCTCATCTCAAAGGCTTGAAAAAATCAGTAGAAATCGTGACCCGAATCGGTAAGGAACCTTGGGATGCCTTGACCCAGCAAGCAGACCAAGTCTATCAATTGGGCCATCCTCAACTGCCAGAGCAGATATGGGGCCGAGTGCCCGTGAGGGTGGAAGAATAAAATGTCTCACTGAAATCTTCTTTTCTCACAAAAATAAAGGAGCTTTTGTCACATAAGGCAAGAAGTTTATGATATACGGAAACAATGTTTATCTACTGTCTAAAAGATCTTTTTAGACAGTAGATTTTTTTTACCAATTTTAGAAACTTTTTACGAATAATTGGATAGATAAGGAAAAAACTTGTACAAGTTCCTGACAAGTTTTTCTTTTTCATGTATAATAATAGAAAAGGGGTAGAATGAGGTATGGTCATGGAAGCAGTCGTTTATTCAACATTCCGCAATCATTTGAAGGATTATATGAAGAAGGTGAATGATGAGTTTGAGCCTTTGACAGTCGTGAATAAGAATCCAGACGAAGATATTGTGGTCATCTCTAAGAGCGAGTGGGACAGCCTACAAGAAACCCTGAGACTAGCTCAGAACAAGGAATTGTCAGATAAGGTCTTGCGGGGCATGGCAGAAGTCCGAGCTGGTCAGGTTCAACTCCATGAGATTGAGGGGTAACGGATGTTACTCAAGTTTACAGAAGATGCCTGGCAGGATTATTGTTACTGGCAAAGTCAGGACAAAAAAACACTGAAGCGAATCAATACCCTTATCAAAGAGATCCAAAGGGACCCATTTGCAGGGATTGGTAAGCCTGAGCCCTTGAAATATGACTTTCAAGGAGCATGGTCAAGACGGATTGATGCAGAGAATCGCCTGATTTATATGATAGATGAGTCAGGTGTCGCTTTCCTCTCTTTTAAAGATCATTATTAAGTCTTTAAAAGAGGATCTTTTTGATAGTTAGGATAGCTATTTAAAATTCCCAACTCGAAGAAAATTCCTATAAAATCCCCTTTCTAAAAATAGAAAAATCTAGTCTAACTTCGATGATTTGTGATATAATGTTAAAGATTGAAAATAATTTGAAAAAATTTAAGGAGAATCCTCATGGGACGTAAATGGGCCAATATTGTTGCCAAGAAAACTGCCAAAGATGGTGCCAACTCAAAAGTGTATGCTAAATTTGGTGTGGAGATCTATGTAGCTGCTAAAAAGGGTGAACCAGATCCAGAACTAAATACTGCTTTGAGATTCGTTATTGACCGTGCGAAACAAGCGCAAGTGCCAAAACACGTGATTGATAAAGCGATCGATAAGGCAAAAGGAAACACTGACGAAACCTTTACAGAAGGACGTTACGAAGGATTTGGACCAAATGGTTCGATGTTGATCGTTGATACTTTGACTTCAAACGTTAACCGTACAGCTGCCAATGTCCGTTCTGCTTTTGGTAAAAACGGTGGGAACATGGGAGCTTCAGGTTCTGTATCTTACCTCTTTGACAACAAAGGTGTTATCGTCTTTGCTGGTGATGATGCCGATGCCATCTTTGAGCTTTTGCTTGAAGCAGATGTGGATGTAGATGATGTCGAAGCAGAAGAAGGAACGATCACAGTCTACACTGCTCCAACTGATCTTCACAAAGCAATCGTTGCTTTGCGTGAATCAGGTGTCGAAGAATTCCAAGTAACAGAATTGGAAATGATTCCTCAATCAGAAGTTGAGTTGTCAGGTGAAGATTTGGAAACATTTGAAAAACTTTACAGCGTTCTTGAAGATGACGAAGACGTACAAAAAATCTACACAAACGTAGATGGATTCTAATCACTCATAAGAACTGTAGTGAATCCCATAAATCAAGAAAAAGGATAGCTTCTTAGATCAAGCTATCCTTTTTCTCTGTCTGATGAGGATCTATCTTTTGTAAGTGATGTCCTGTATAAGCATAAATACGGGTCAGGGGTGATTGGGAGAGTGTGGAAACTTTAAAATAGAAATAATGGTCTCGATGATCCCGACTTTTGGTGTGGTGAAGACGAAAGTAGTTTCGCTGGCCTGCTGCCATAGAGTGGAGAATATCGTCTTCTAAAAAGACGAGCGGCGTAGAAGTAGCGGCCCACTTGTAAAAGTCCATCTCAAATTGGTGGTAATTCTCCGAAAAATAATCAAATTGTAATTCGTGTTTAGTCTGAATAGGTTTCATAGGGTGTTTCCTCAGATTCAATAAAAATGATAGAGTCTACGAGGAGACGGTGGTAGTGGCCATCGCTTTTGAGAAGAAGCTCAGAAGCAGATAAGGTGTGAATCGAACCTGTGTAGGTAGCAAATTGATTCCCCTCTAGAGTTGTGATCGAGATCGTCGTTTGTTGTTGAAAGGCCTGCTCCAGGAGCTGGATCTGTTCAGCAAGTGGAAGAACTGTGAGCTGACTACGGTCAATTTCTTTTGTATGCAGGGCAGTTGTGTGCTCGGATAAAAAGAAGCCAGCCCATTTGGCCATGCCACGATCTTGAAATTCGCGGGCAGATTGATAAGGGAGATAAGAACGGTCAATCATGTTAATCCATCTAAGCCTCCTGCGGAATGTCCGCCTGTTAGTTTACTGCGTGCAATGGCGCGTGAGTTTTCTAGTAATGAGGAGCCTTTCTGAAGAGAGGTGAAGCCAAATTGGTCCCGAATGCGGTCAATGGTCTGCTGGAGTTTCTCCTCTTTTTCCAAGGCTACTGGATCATCAAAGAGAGAAAAGAGTTGAAGAGACTCCTCGACAAGTTCTCCATAAAAAACACCAATCTGCCGAATGGCTCCGCCTTCGTACTTGGAGCGAAAAAGCCGCAGAACCGTATCGGATAAAACCTTGGTGGATTGGGTGGGTTCAATCTTTTGCTGGCAGTGAATGGATGGAAGCCCCTCGATTTTGGAGTAGGAGGCATGAATGGAGACCAGCTGGGTCTTCTTTTTTTTCCGTCGCAAGCGAATAGCCACCTGTTCAGCCATCTCCCGAAACACCAGTTCAATATCGGCTTGTAGATGGTAATCATAGGGCAAGATTTGAGAGTTACCAATGCCTCGTGACTTCGGACGATAAGGCTTGTGGACATTGCTTTCATCAATGCCATGAGCATGGAACCACAGTTGAAGGCCCATGACTCCAAATTCTTTCTTTAAGAGATCTGGATGAGCCTGGGCCAGTTCTTTAATCGACGTGATCCCGATCTTTTGCAATCGTTTTTCAGTGCGATGTCCAATGCCCCAAAAATCAGTGAGCTGGGGCAGTTTCCAGACCTTACTTTCTACATCTTCATAAGACCAATTGGAGCGCATATTTCGGCAATGCTTGGCTTCATTGTCCAAGGCTAGCTTGGCAAGAAGGGGATTGGCATTGCTGAGTCCGATGGTAGAGTAGATGCCAGTTTCCTGCCAGATCCTTTTTTGGATTCTGGCAGAAAGGAGATCCAGTTTCTCCTTTCGAGAGAGGGAGGGATCTGGAATAAAATAATTTAAGGAAGAAGTCAGATCGATAAAGCCTTCGTCAATCGAGTAAGGGAAAATATCATCTGGTGCCGCAAATTCCTGAAAGACCTTCTGAATTTCCATATTGACCTGAATATAGGCATTCATCCGTGGAGGCACAATCAGGGTCCTCTTGGCCCAGGATTCAATGGATGCCATAAAGGCTGGATCTGTAGGAAATCCTTGTTTTTTGGCGGCGTAGCTATTAAATTTTCTGGTTTTGAGGTCAAAAGGTAGGTCGTAGCTACGGCTGACATTTTTCTTGCCAAAGACTTGTTTGAAAACGGGAGAGCTCGCCAAAATCAGGCCAGCAGAATTGTCGCTCCGACTCATGACGCAAAGAGAAGTCGTCAAGGGATTGAGCCCCAGACGGACACATTCACAACTGGCATAAAAACTTTTCATATCCACAAAAGCAATATCAGAATGAGGCTCACGTGAATAATCAAATAGCATATTTAAACCTCAAGTGGGAGAAAATGCCCGACCACAATGCCGACGATTTTGGGTTCGTCCTCATAAGGAGCGAATAAATCATCATAGTCAGGGTTGATGGATTCTAAGCGCAAACCTTCCGCTTCCCGATAGACTTTCTTGATATAGGTCTTCCCGTTCCACATAAGGGCATAGACCGCCCCATCGTAGTCAAAGCCAGTCTGCTTCATGAGGGCAACAGAGCCATTGGGGTAGAGAGGTTCCATCGAATCACCTGATACCCAAGAAGCGAAATCGTGCTGGATCTCTTGGTCAAAATAGACAGTTTCATAGTCCGTTTCGTTGTCATAAAAGGTGTGTCCCAAACCAGCTGCCAACTCAATAGAAAGAACCTTATAAGCTGTCAAGGAGACAACTTTTTGCTGCTGTTCCAATAACTGGCTGGCCAACTGGTCGACTTTCTTTTGATGAGGTGGGGTTAATAAAGGGTAGGTATAGAGTGCGGAGTCTTTGTTAATAAAGTAGTCCTCTTTAACGGAGAGGCGCTTGGCCAACCTCCTGAGATTTTTTTCGTGTGGCTCCGCTAAGCCATTCTCCCAACTGGAGTAAGTCTTGCGAGAAATCTTGAGATCCTCGTAGACATCTGCTTGGGTCAAGCCTTTTTCCAGGCGTCTTTCTTTTAGTTTTTTTGCATCAAACATGTCGCTTCTCCTGTGTAACGTTTTAAAGGTTACATATAGTTTATCAAAAATGAATCCTTTTTGCAAGAGAAAAATTCAGTTGAAAACGAATGAAAAGGCTTGGATTTTGAATGAAAAAGGAGTATAATCAGTTTTACAACTTCTAACAACGAGGAATTATATGAAAAAAAGTTTTATACATCAACAAAAAGAAATTTCGTTTGTTAAAACGACGTTTACACAATATTTAAAAGATAAATTGGACATCATTGAAGTCCAAGGACCAATTTTGAGCAAGGTCGGAGACGGGATGCAGGATAACCTTTCTGGGATTGAACATCCGGTATCTGTCAAGGTCCTTCAAATTCCTGATGAGACTTATGAAGTCGTGCATTCACTCGCAAAATGGAAACGCCATACCTTGGCACGTTTTGGTTTTGGCGAAGGAGAAGGTCTCTTTGTTCATATGAAGGCTCTTCGTCCAGATGAAGATTCGCTAGACGCTATCCACTCTGTTTATGTAGACCAATGGGACTGGGAAAAAGTCATCCCCAATGGTCAACGCAACATCGCCTACCTTAAAGAAACGGTTGAAAAAATCTACAAGGCCATTCGTTTGACAGAACTAGCAGTAGAAGCGCGCTATGATATTGAGTCAGTTCTTCCAAAACAAATTACCTTCGTTCACACAGAAGAATTGGTGGAACGCTATCCAGATTTAACTCCAAAAGAGCGTGAAAATGCCATTGCCAAAGAATTCGGAGCCGTTTTCTTGATCGGTATTGGTGGAGAGCTTGCAGATGGCAAACCACACGATGGCCGTGCACCTGACTACGATGACTGGACAACAGAGTCTGAAAATGGCTACAAGGGCTTGAATGGCGATATTCTCGTCTGGAATGACGTTCTAGGTTCAGCCTTTGAGTTGTCTTCAATGGGAATCCGTGTCGATGAGGAAACGCTTCGCCGTCAAGTTGCGATTACCGGGGACCAAGATCGTCTCCAATTAGAGTGGCACAAGGCCTTGTTAAACGGTCTCTTCCCACTTACAATTGGTGGAGGGATCGGACAATCTCGTTTGGCTATGTTCTTGCTTCGTAAGAAACATATCGGTGAAGTCCAAACCAGTGTCTGGCCTCAATCTGTCCGTGATGAATATGAAAATATCCTATAAGGAAAGAAAGAGAGTGGGACAGAAATCGGTAATTCGTTAGAATTCGATTTCGTCGTCCCACCTCCGCACAGTTGAGTAGGGCTGTAAAAGCTGATGAAATCAGCGTAGTAGAGCCCACTCAACCACTGCGTCTTACTCGACAATCCAAAAATAATTGAGAGGCTAGGACTTTTGTCCCAGCCTCTTTTAATTGTCGCTTAACTATATCAAATCGCAATTTTCTGATTTTTTTTGGTATAATGGTCCCTATGAAAATAGTATCTGGAACCTATGGGGGACGTCCCCTCAAAACACTTGAAGGAAAAACAACCAGGCCGACTTCTGATAAGGTTAGAGGGGCCATGTTCAATATGATTGGTCCTTACTTTGATGGTGGAAGAGTGCTAGATCTCTATGCTGGAAGCGGTGGGCTCTCTATCGAAGCCGTTTCTCGAGGCATGTCAGAGGCCGTTCTAGTAGAAAGAGATCGTAGAGCGCAGGAGATTGTAGCAGCCAATATTGCCATGACCAAGGAAAAGGAACGGTTTCAACTGCTAAAAATGGAGGCCAAGCAAGCCTTGGGGCTTCTAACGGGCACCTTTGATTTGGTGTTCTTGGATCCTCCGTATGCCAAGGAAGAGATCGTTCGCGATATCGAAACCTTGTGCGAGCGCCATCTCTTGTCAGAGGACATCATGATTGTGTGCGAAACTGATAAACACGTAGAACTTCCTGAGGAAATCGGACAAGTGGGAATCTGGAAAGAAAAAATCTATGGAATTAGTAAGGTAACAGTATATGTCAGATAGAAGTGGATTGTTTACAGGATCGTTTGATCCGATTACCATTGGGCATGTGCAATTGATCGAGCGAGCTAGTCGCTTGTTTGACCGTGTCTATGTAGGAATTTTTTATAATCCGGAAAAAGTTGGACTCTTTTCCATTGAGCAGCGCGTGCGCATGGTGAAAGGGGCCTTGGCTCATTTGGAAAATGTTGAAATTGTGACGTCGACTCAAGAGTTGGCTGTGACAGTGGCGCGCAATCTTGGGGTCATCACCTTGATCCGGGGCTTGCGCAATGCGCAGGATCTGGTATACGAAGCCAATATGGATTATTTTAATCACCAGTTGGCGCCTGAATTGGAGACGGTTTATCTCTATGCCCAGCCTCCTTACCAGGCCATTAGTTCAACGCGTATTCGAGAGTTGCTGGCTTTTCAGCAGGATATCTCACCTTATGTACCAAAGAGTGTAATGGAGGAAATCAAAGATGACACAAGCGAATAAACAAAGCTTGACCCCTAAAAAGAAAAAGGGACGGTTGAAAGAATACCGGTGGCCGATTGCAGGCGTTCTTTTCTTGCTCCTCTTGCTAGCTGCTTTTGTGATTCGCCTTCCCTATTATATTGAGATGCCAGGAACGGCAGAAGATATTCGATCGGTCATGACAGTGGATGGAAAAATGGATACCAAGTCAGGATCCTATGACTTTGTAACCGTAGCAGTGAAAGAAGCGACTCCGGCTGATTTGATCTATGCTTGGGCGACACCTTTTACAGATATCTATTCTGCCAAGGATATGACAGGTGGTAGTTCGAGCCAAGAATTTACGCGGATTAACCAATTCTATATGGAAACCTCGCAAAATATGGCCATCTACCAAGGGTTAAAGACAGCTGGAAAAGAAACCCAGATGGACTTTCTAGGTGTTTATGTCATGCAGGTAGCAGATGATTCGACCTTTAAGGGTATCTTGAACATTGCGGATACCGTCACCGGTGTGAATGGCAAGACCTTTAAGAGTTCCAAAGAATTGATTGACTATGTCGGTTCTCAAAAAATTGGTGACCCCGTTTCAGTGACCTATATTGAGGATGGACAAACCAAGACCGCAGACGGAAAGATCATCAAATTGTCCAACGGGAAAAACGGAATCGGGATTAGCCTGATCGACCGGACTGAAGCCAAAGGCGATGTTCCTGTCCAGTTTGCGACCCAAGGAATTGGTGGACCAAGTGCCGGTATGATGTTTAGCCTAGCCATCTACACCCAAGTGGCTGATCCAGATCTTCGTCAGGGACGCCATATTGCAGGGACAGGAACCATTAACCAAGATGGAACGGTTGGCGATATCGGTGGGATTGACAAGAAAGTCGTCGCAGCTGATAAAGAAGGAGCAGAAATTTTCTTTGCCCCTAATAATCCAGTTTCCAAAGAAGAAAAGAAAGCCAATCCCAAGGCCAAATCAAACTATGAAACCGCTAAAGAAGCAGCGAAACAAATTCATTCGAAGATGAAAATTGTCCCCGTCAAAACTCTTCAAGACGCCATTGATTATCTGAAGAAGAATTAGAAGAATCTTGTTAGATCAGTCTTGTACTTGAAAGTACGAGGTAGAGTTGGCAGATAGGAAGATTCATCTTCTAATCAAATTCAAGTTTTTGCTTATCAATCTCTCTATTTTTAGAGGGATTTTTTCTTTATACTGGTATCAGAAAGAAAGGGAGGTAGTGAAATGATTCAAACCAGTTTGTTTTCCATTTCAGTATTCTTAGCGGGAGTTCTATCCTTTTTCTCCCCATGTATTTTGCCACTGATGCCAGTCTATGTAGGGATTCTATTGGATTCTGAACGTGTGAAAACTGTTCGAATTTTTGGAAGAGAAATTTCTTGGTATGGCTTGGTGAAGACTCTTTGTTTTATCGCAGGTCTATCAACTGTTTTCCTGATTCTAGGATACGGTGCAGGGGCCCTTGGCCAGGTGCTTTATGCTCCATGGTTTCGCTATCTGCTAGGAGGGATTGTGATCCTATTAGGGATTCACCAAATGGAAGTGATCAATCTGAGACAACTCCAAAAGCAAAAGACCATCCAACTCAAAAAGAATCGGGAGCGCAATGAATTCTTCAATGCTTTTCTGATAGGGGTCACCTTCAGTTTTGGTTGGACCCCTTGTGTCGGACCAGTTTTGAGTTCGGTTCTAGCCATTGCCGCTTCTGGAGGAGATGGTGCTTTGCAAGGCGCTTTCCTGATGCTGGTCTATACATTAGGCTTGGCTCTGCCTTTCTTGCTTTTGGCTCTGGCTTCTAGCTGGGTTCTACAACATTTTGCTAAACTCAAGCCCCATATGGGAACCTTGAAAAAAATTGGTGGTGCCCTCATCATCTTGATGGGTATCTTGCTGATGCTTGGAAATCTTAATAGCCTCGCATCCCTGTTTCACTAATCTTAAAGGATTAAAGGAGAAAAATCATGAAAAAAATTCTTACACTTACCATTGCTACGCTTAGCCTCGTTACTTTAGCAGCTTGTTCTGGTCAAAAATCAGATTCAGATATGAAAAAAATGGACAATAGTAGCATGATGAAGAAGGACGATATGAAAAAGGACGATATGAAGAAGGACGATATGAAGAAGGATGACATGAAGAAGGATGACATGAAGGATTCATCCATGTCCGATGATAAAATGAAAAAAGAAGACATGAAAGATTCATCTATGATGTCTGACAGCAGTTCTGAAATGAAAGACGATATGAAAAAAGATGAGATGAAATCCAGCGATTCAGAAATGAAAGACGAAAAGAGTGGATCATCTGATATGAAATCAGACAAGGAATGAAAGAAGGGAGAGGTCATCTGAGGATGACTTTCTCCTTGTTTAAAGAGGTGATAATGATGAAAAAATTAGCTTTACTAGCTACAGGATTTGTATGCGCTGGACTTTTGGGGGCTTGTTCGAGTCAAGGAATGGCTACTTCCAATAAGGATATGGGCCAACAAACAGCCAAAGCTGGGGATAGGCAACCATCTGGCAAGAAAGTGAAGGATTTTAACCTGCAAGGAGTGGATGGCAAGACCTACCGCTTATCCGATTACAAGGGAAAGAAAGTTTACCTCAAATTTTGGGCTTCCTGGTGCTCTATTTGCCTGTCGACAT
>OBIA01000277.1_pt1 | contig 37780 bp, 27 predicted proteins | sample 1519911 | NCBI WGS metagenome assembly OBIA01 (sample SAMN04209236, study PRJEB22552) | human gut metagenome | biome: gut; material: feces | host: Homo sapiens | place: USA: Oklahoma | reverse complement strand
GGTTGCTGAAGCAACCGCGCCTCGGCGCGAGAATGTGCCAAGGCACATTCTTTTTATTCATACAGATCATACAGAATCACATTCCGGCTGGGGACCGGATAAATGGGAGGGTATATAAATGGCTTATATCAGATCGAAAAAAGAGGAATTGACAGGCTATCAGGCAAGCGGGGAGATCCGGCCTTCGGTAGACCTTGGCTGTGACTTTATCATGGTGTACGGAATCGATCCGACAATGCCGGAGAGAATCCGTCAGTACAGAGAAAAGGGCTATGTCATCCATCTGATGACCGGTATCGCATGGGGCGAATATCAGGAATATCTGGACGGCAAGTGGGATGGCAGAAAGCACTGGGATGAAGGTCAGGTGGACAGAAACGGCAAAGACGTGATCCATAACCCGACGGTACCCTATATGGTTCCGACGGTTTCCTTTTCGGAATATCTGACAGATCGTCTGAAGGTTGCCGTAGATGCCGGCGTGGAAGCAATCCATGTGGAAGAGCCGGAGTTCTGGGATAAGAGCGGTTACTCAGAAGCGTTCAAGAGAGAATATGAAATTTATTACAAAGAACCCTGGAAGCCTCAGCATGAAAGTCTGGATGCACAGTATAAGTGTGCAAGATTGAAGGCCTATTTATATAAGAGAACCATCGACCGCGTGAGTGCGGCGCTGAAGGAATACGCAAAGGTGAAATATCAGAAGGATCTGCGCTTCTATGTTCCAACGCACAGTCTGTTAAACTACACTCAGTGGAAGATCATGAGCCCGGAGGCTGAGCTGATCAGTATTCCGACGGTAGATGGCTACATCGCGCAGATCTGGACCGGTACGAGCCGTGAAGCGAACGTTTACGAGGGTGTATACAAAGAGCGTACCTTTGAAACGGCATATCTGGAGTATGGTGTGATGCAGGAGCTGGTAAAGGGCACCGGCCGTCGGATGTGGTTTTTAAATGACCCCATCGAAGACCTTCCCTCCTATACCTGGGAGAATTACGAATACAACTACAGAAGAACCGCAGTGGCATCCCTGCTGCATCCGCATATCTGGCATTATGAGATCTGCCCGTGGCCTCACCGCGTATTTGACGGACGCTACCCAAGATTCCAGCCCAGAATTGCAGAAAAGATTGAAACAAGCTTCGAGACCGACCAGTCCAAGCCGATCCCTCAGAGCTATTCCACGCTGCTGTCCGGCATGTTCCAGCTTTTCGGTGACATGGAGCAGAGCGATATCCTCTTTGAGGGAGGTACAGACGGGGTAGGCGTATTTATGTCCGACAGCGGACTGTTCCAGAGAACCTTCCCGGACGGTATCGTGGACGGCGAAGAGCTGGGCGACCGTTTCAGAGCTGCAATGCACAAAAACTCCGGTAATCCCGTGGATGAAGAAGCAGCTGCCAGGCTGATGAAGGAGATCGGGGAAAAGGATTCCCTGATGTACGACTTTATTCAGAGCGCAGCATTCCCGAACTTCTTCGGCGTGGCAATGCCCCTTGTAAAATACGGTCTGCCGATCCATCCGGTTCAGTTGGACAACGTGCGTCGTTTTGCCGGATATCTGGAGGATTACAAGTGTCTCGTACTGAGCTATGAATATATGAAACCCGATGCACCGGACGTAAACGCAGCCGTTGTTTCCTGGATCAGAGAGGGCGGCACGCTGATTTATGTCGGCGATGGCAGTGACCCGTTCCATAAGATCGACGCATGGTGGGGACAGAGAGGCTATGCAAATCCTGCGGAGCATCTGTTCGAGCTGGCTGGACTGGGGAGAGATCCCAAGGAAGGCGTACATGAAGTTGGCGCCGGCAAGATCGTTGTCTGGAAGGAGCTTCCTGCAAGAATCTGCTTAAGTAAAGAGCTGGCAGATCAGTACCGCAGCCTGGTTCAGAAGACGCTGGCAGATACCGGCATCACCTGGACCTACAGAAATGACCTGACCCTCCATCGCGGACCTTATGTGATTTCTTCCGTTATGGCAGAGAGCGTAAGCGATGAGAAGAAGGTATTTACAGGCGTTTATGCGGATCTGATGACAAACGATTATGCAATTATCCATGAAAAAGATGTTGCACCGGATGATGTAACCCTGCTGTTTGATTTTTCCAAAATCGAAGGCGAAGATTTCCGTATTGTCGGAACCTCTGCCCGCGTAGAAGAAGGCGAGACAACAGAAAACGGTGTAATGTTGAGACTCAAAACCGCAGATAAGATCAAGGCATTCACCAGAGTGCGCCTGCCCAAGCAGCCCACAGACATCAAGGCGATTGACGAAGACGGCGAAGCTGTTGCAGTGGAAAGCTCCTGGGATGAGGAGACAAAGACTCTGCTTGTATCTTATCAGAGCGTATCCAAGGAAGTGTGTGTAACAGGAAAATGGGCATAAAAGCGAATATTTTTAATATTCAGCATTTCAGCGTCCATGACGGGCCCGGCGTGCGGACTGTAGTTTTTTTCAAGGGCTGCAGCCTGCACTGCCGTTGGTGCCACAATCCGGAATCCATCCATGCCGCAAAGGAAATTTTACTCTATCCGGACCGCTGTATTGGCTGTATGGCATGCCGGGAGGCTGTCCGGTGGGGGCACAGGTCTTTGACGAGACGGGACACTGGATCGACAGAAGCAGATGTATCCACTGCTTCAAATGCTGTGAGGAATGCTATGCGGATGCACTGGTCAGCGTCGGAGAATGGCGGGATACGGACAGCATCTTAAAAGAGATTCTCGAAAATAAGGGATATTTCGACCAGTCAAAGGGCGGCGTGACATTTTCCGGGGGAGAATGTATGCTGCAGCCGGATGCCCTGACGGAGCTGTTAAAGGGCTGTCAGGCGGCAGGCGTACACACCGCGGTGGATACTGCCGGAAATGTCCCATGGGAATCCTTTGAACAGGTGCTGCCCTATACGGATCTGTTTTTATACGATATCAAGGCAATGGATACCGATGTCCACAAAGCCTGCACCGGAGTGGAGAACGGACGGATTCTGGAAAACTTTACAAGGCTTGCCGACCGGGACGCGAACATCTTCGTCCGTTATCCCTACATTCCGGGTATGAACGATGATCAGGTGGAAAAGATCGCAGAGTTTTTACACCGGTGGCAGCAGATCGAAGCAGAGCTTCTGCCGTACCACAAGCTGGGAAATTCCAAGTACAGGGCGCTGGAGGCACAGAACGTGTTTGAGGGGACCGTTCCGCTAAAGGACGAGGTGGAAATGCTGAAAAAGAAGTATGGATTCCAGTGATTCGATTAGAAAGGGAAGTGTATGAATACGGAGAAGACGAAGGTATCGTCGTTATACCTGCAGCTGATTGAGGGGATGCATCGGGATAAGCTAAAGATCAACGATGCAAAGCTTGCACGGCATGGGTCCATCGATATCGATGACCACGGATTTATTGATTTTCCGGAATTTACTTTTGAGCCGGAAACCTGCGAGGACGGTCTGGTACACGGTTGTGCATGTATCGGGCGAAATTTCAGACGTTTCTTAAATGAAATGCCGAAATATATCAATCCCAACAGCGCGCTGGCATGCTGCTGGGTGGGCACATTCGACCGGTTCGCACCGTTTGGAATTGCGGATGAGGACAAACCCCACGAGCTGGATGAGACCATCAAAAAGTACCGCATCACACAGGCGGGCTTCGGCGGTATGAACCATCTGTGCCCGGACATGGAGATCGGTTTAAGAGAGGGCTGGAAGGGACTTCTGGAAAAGATTCGTTATTACAGAAAGAAAAACAATCCGCCGGATCCTGATTTTTATGAGGGAGAGGAGCAGCTTGTGCTGGGGATCCTGGAGTGGGTAAAGGCGCATCAGGTTTATGCGCAGGAGCTGGCTGCAAAGGAAAGTGATCCGTTTTTGAGAGACAATTATCTGGCGATTGCAAAGGTAAACGGTGAGCTGTGTGAGCACGAGCCCCGCACCTTCCGGGAAGCAGTGCAGTTTTTAGCACATTTCCAGGCGGTTGATCGCACGTTTTATGCAGGCGGTGCGCTGGGGGCGCTGGATACGCTTCTGGAAGAATATTTTGAACGGGATATCGAAAGCGGTATCCTGACGGAAGAAGAGGCAGTCTGGATGATTGCCAGCCTGTTCTTCAACGATACGCATTACACCCAGATCGGCGGACTGACGCCGGCAGGAGACCGGGAAGTGACGAGTCGCCTGTCGTTCCTGATTCTGGATGCAATGCACCTGTTAAAGATCCCGACCAACTTAGGTATTCGCGTCCATGCGCCCATTGCAGGACAGGGACCGGAGACGGAGATTCTGTTAAAAAGGTCGGTAGAATATACGATAGAGGATGGCTACGGTGTATGTTACTCGCTGGAAAAAGGCATCAGCGAGGGCTTTTCCAAAAACGGCTTTCCAATAGAGCTGGGGCGGATGCGTGTCAAATGCGGCTGCAACTGGGTGGCGATCCCCGGACGGGAATATCCGCTGCAGGATGTAACCCGCGTGAACATGGCGGTTGCCCTGCACTATGGGTTAAAGGATCTGCAGGCGCAGGAAACACGCGACCTGGATCTGCTCTGGGAGCGCTTCACTTATCATTTGCAGGCGATGGTGGAATGCGTCAAGGCTGGCTATGACAGGCATTACGAGGTCATGCAGAGAAACCGTCCGGAAATCGTGCTGAATCTGTTCATGCACGGTCCGATCGAACGGGGCTTAAACTGCTCCAATGGCGGCGTGGACATTCTGGATCTGAATATCGACGGCATTGCGTTGGCCACCGTAGCGGACTCGTTTGCGGCGATCGAACAGCGAGTTGTAGAAGAGAAGAAGCTAACCTGGGATCGACTCTTCGAACTGTTGGATACCAACTATGAGGGCGCAGAGAGAGAACGCCTGATGCTCAAAAACATCCGCCGTTTCGGTTCTCCCGGCTCCCGCGCCCAGGACTGGGCAGTACGCATCCGGGACTATTATGTAGCACTGTGCAAGGGCTCTCCGACCAGGAAGCATCATCTGATGATCGTTCCCGGACTGTTCTCCCACGGAGATGTGTATGCCTATGGAAAGACGCTGGAGGCAACGCCAAACGGCCGCTTTGCCGGAGATGCGATTTCCCATTCTTCTGAACCGGATCCCGGCTTTGCGAGAGGTGTGGATACCTTTTCGCCGGTTTTAAAGGCAAATGCGGTAGCACTGACACAGGCGGGCTACGGCAACTCTGCTCCGTTGCATCTGGATATCGACACCGGACTGATTCAGCATTCCGGCGGTGTGGACGCCCTCGTTGCACTGATCCATGCGCATGAGCAGGCAGGCGGTACGCTGATCAATATGAACTGCGTATCCAAAGAAAAACTGTTAAAAGCACACGAAGACCCGAAAGCTTATCCGGATCTGGTTGTGCGTGTCACAGGATATTCGGCATTTTTCGCATCGCTGTCCAAAGAATACAGGCAGCAGATCGTAGACCGTTTCCTGGACGAATAAAATCAGGAACTGCCGGGCGGCGGAAATTTCGCATCCGCCGTCCGGATATCCATAGAACAACAGAATACTATCTGTTGTCATAAAAAAGAGGAGGATACAAGTTATGACACTCGCAGAAAAATTTACCCGGCTCAAGACCTCCGTTGGCGGCAACCGGGAAAAAATGCACTTTGAGGACACCTTCGGCATGCCGAAGGAGGAGCAGGCGCACATCACCCGCCCCGGCCGCGCGAACGCAAGAATCCTTGCAGAGCTGGAATTTGCCCTTCATTTATCCGAGGCAGAAAACGGCAAATACGACGCTGCTTTGGAGGAAGCTCTGGACTATCTGCTGGAAAAACAGCAGACCGAGGGCGTACTGACCGATCAGGCCTGTGAAGAGGCAGAGGAAATCCTTGAGCCGATCGCAGAGGAAGCAAAATCCTATGAGCTGATCCTGGCAGCCCATGCGCATATTGACATGAACTGGATGTGGAGCTTCAACGAAACCGTTTCCATCGTTCTTGCAACCTTCCGTTCGATTTTAAATATCATGGATCAGTATCCGGAGTTCTGCTTCTCCCAGTCCCAGGCTTCTGTATATAAGATTGTGGAAGAATATGATCCGGAGCTGATGGAGCGCATCAAAGCCCGCATTGCAGAGGGACGCTGGGAAGTAACCGCCTCTGCATGGGTAGAGACAGACAAAAACATGCCTTCCGGCGAGTCTCTGCTGCGTCATATCCAGTATACGAGAGAATATCTGTCCAAGGTTTGGGGCGTAAAGGATTTTGATCTGGATTTCTCCCCCGATACCTTCGGACACAGCGCAAACGTGCCGGAAATCGATCAGTTCGGCGGCGTAAAATATTTCTACCATTGCAGAGGCAATGCCCGCCGTGACGTGCTGTACCGTTATCAGGCTCCATCCGGAAAAGAAGTCCTTACCTACCGCGAGCCCAATTGGTATAACGGTGCGATCACACCGCAGATTGGCGCAGGCTTTATGGAAATCGTGAAAAAGAGCAGCGGCTTAAAGACCGGTCTGGTCGTGTATGGTGTGGGTGACCACGGCGGCGGCCCTACCAGACGTGACGTAGAGCGCGCACTGGAAATGCAGACCTGGAAAATTTATCCGAGGATCCGTTTCGGCACCTTCCGCGACTACTTCCATGAAGCAGAAAAAATCCGGGAAAAGCTGCCTGTTGTAAACGAAGAATTAAACTACTTTGCAAACGGCTGCTACACCACCCAGAGCCGCATCAAGAGAGGCAATCGCCGTCTGGAGGCTGCGTTCTACGATGCAGAAGCGATGAGCGCACTGGCTGGACAGAAGGTTGGCTTCCCGTATGCGAAGGAAAAGCTGACCAAGGCATGGGAGGATGTATTATTTACCCATTTCCACGACATCCTGACCGGCTCCTGCGTACAGGATTCCAGAGAGCATGCAATGGGACTGTTCCAGACCTCTATGGCAACTGCCAACACCCAGATCACAAACGCAATGCGCGTGATCGCAGAAAAGATCGATACATCCTCGATTCCGGTCGATATCGATGCATACAACAGCCAGTCTGAAGGCGCAGGCGTAGGCTACGGCATTGAAAACTTTGTGGGAGTGCCCAGCACCGAAAGAGGCAGCGGCAGAACCCGTATTTTCCATCTGTTCAACAGCCTGTCCCATGCACGCCGTGAGGTTGCAGAGCTGACCGTCTGGGACTGGACCGGAGATCTGCGCCGACTGGCAATGCGCGATGCAGACGGAAACGACATCCCGTTCCAGCTGGTTGACCACGAGCTGCAGCAGTACTGGGATCACAAATATATCCGCGTTTTAGTAGATCAGGAGGTTCCTGCCCTCGGCTATACCACTGTTGTGCTGTATGAAAAGGGATTGGATTCCTATCCGGTTTACTTACAGACAAATGAGCAGGTAACCCGCTGCTATGACGATGTTGTTCTGGAAAATGAGCAGACCATCGTTACCATCAGCGCAGAGACCGGACGCATCAAATCCCTGGTGGACAAGACGACCGGACAGGAGCTGATCGGCGAAGGAAAAGAAGCCGGACTTGTGTATCAGGAAACGGAATGCAAGACCTCCAGCGCATGGAACATCGGCAGAGCGATCAAAAACGTGCCGGTGGATCGTTGCGTAGAGCTGAGCAGAGCTGTGATCGGAGAACTCAGAAGCAGTGTAACCGCACACTTTACCGTAGAAAATTCTACCGCGGAAGTGACCTATGTTCTGGAAAAAGACCAGCCGCTGGTTCGCGTAGAGCTGAAGGTAGACTGGAAAGAAATCGGCAAAGACATCATTCCGGTTCTGACCTGGCAGACGCCTCTGTCCTATCAGACCGATGCCTTCCGTTATGACGTGCCCGCAGGCAGCACTGTCCGCAGAGGTATCAACAACGATGTTCCCGGACTGCGTTATGGCATGGCGCTTCGCATGGACGGCAGCTCCGCAATCCTCGTTTCCGACAGCAAATACGGCTATCGCGGACAGAAGGAGAGCCTGAACCTGACACTGATCAACAGCTCCGTAAGCCCCGATCCTTATCCGGAACGCGGCATCCACACCATTACCCTCTGGGTTGGCGCAGCGAGCGGAGATGCGAAGGAAGCGGAAGATATCGCAACCGGCTGCAACCATAAGATCTTCTACCAGCCCACCAACTGCCACCACGGCGAGCTGCCTCTGGAGGACAGCCTGGTATCCGTTGCTTCCGACAGCGCGGTGATCACAGCAGTACAGCCTACCACAGACGGCTGCGTTCTGGTTCGCGGTTGCGAGACCTCCGGTGAGCGTTCTGCAGTGAAGTTAAGCTTCGGTACAGAAGTCAAAGAAGCACAGGCAGTTGACCTGTTCGAGGAAAAGAAAGACAATGCCGTAGAAACAGACGGCAGCACCGTAACCGTGGAAGTAGATGGCAACGCATTGTTTGCGGTGAAGGTTCGGTTGTAAAAGTATATAAAGGATTATCTGCGGCAATATTAATTTATTGCCGCAGGAAAAAAATTTAATTCATGACAATAGAATGCTCGCAAATTTTGCAAAAGTGCATTTGGGGGGAGAAAAAAATATGTACAGAATAGCGATTTGTGACGACGACCTGGTATTTGGAAGTCTGTTAGAGCAGTATTTACAGAATTTTGCAAAGACCCGTAGGATTCCAATAGATGTTTTAGTGTTTGCACAAGGGGAAGAATATCTGGAGTTCCTGATCGAAGAATTTCCAGTTGATCTGATATTTTTAGATATTCAATTTGAAAAGGGGCTAGATGGGGTACAAATCGGAAAAGAGTTACGCGCTGATATTAAAAATGAAATGACACAAATTATTTATATTTCAGGAATAGAAAGCTATGCAATGCAGTTGTTTCAGAATAGACCAATGGATTTTTTAGTAAAGCCAGTGAAGCAGGAACGGGTTGATCATATCATGGAAGAATATCTTCGGCTTTTTGGCAATAGAAACAAACAGTATTTTGATTATAATGTAGGAAAAACTCATTATAGACTTTTAGAAGATGAAATTATTTATTTCCAATGTATGGGACGGAAAATTCAGATGTTTACAAAAAATGAGGAGGAAGTAGAATTTTATGGACAAATAAATGAGGTGAAAAGGCAGATAAGTGAAGATAAATTTTGGCATATACATAAATCCTATTTAGTCAACAAAAATTATATTGCTTTTTTCCAAGCATCTCAAATTTATTTAACGAATGGAGTCGAATTGCCTATCAGCAGGAGTTACAAGGAGGAAGTACAAAAAAGATTGTTAAATGAAAGGCCTGGGAAAAGATAATAATGGAAATTTACGAAACAATATTCAGATTTTTATACAATATATTGAGTGTGTATGTTGGATATCGTACGATAGAGTTATTTCTTGTAAGCAAAAAAATAAAATGGGGAAAAAAGTTTTGTCTCTATTTCATCGTATGGTTGATAAATTCATTGTTGTATGTATTCTCTACAGGAATTATTGTTGTTAGAATCTCGATTATAATAGGATATCTTTGCTTTGCCTTTATATTATATGAAGGAAGTTGGAAAATGAAAATTCTTGCAACAGTTGGAGCATTTGCGCTTGGTCTTATTTCCGAAGATGTTGTATGGATATTTTCCAATCTGATCGGAAAGCCAATTGAAGAAGAAGCTATGGGGTGTTTGTGCTCTGGAATATTTGCGTTACTTCTACTTTTATTACTTGAAAGATTAAAAGTTTTTACAAAGAGAGCGAGTATTCCTGCTAGTGGATGTTGGAATCTGATTTTGTTGTTTTTGGGAAGTGTTTTTTTGGCAGAGATTGTAACAGAAAGAATTGAATCGTATGAGTGGACGATGATATCCTTGGAACTTATTTGTATGATTAATCTTGGAACTTATCATATTTATCACAAAGTAGTGGAAAATTATGAAGAACGAATTGAAAAAGCGGAAATTTTACAGGAAAACAGGATGTATTTGAAGCAGTTAGAAATACTACAGCAGTCACGACAGAATATTAGAATTTTAAGACATGATTTAAAAAATCATTTGCAATTGATTTCTTCCTATCTTGAAAAAGGTGAGTACGAAAAAGCAGCTGATTATATCGAGAGCATGGAAGAACTCCAGAGCGTAAAGGGCGAGTACGTTAAGACCGGTAATGTAGCTGTTGACAGTATCTTAAATTATAAATTGGAGGTAATAGAAAAGCAAACAGGATGTAAGCCGCAACTTCAAATTGATATTCCATGTGAGTCTATGATATCAGAGGCTGATTTAAATATTGTTCTTGGAAACCTTTTGGATAATGCAGGGGAGGCATTGCAGAAATCTGACGAAAAACATTTGGATATACGTTTAAAATATGAACGAGGAATTTTATATTTAAGCATATATAATAGTTTTGATGGAGTTGTATATAAAAGTTCAAATAGTAAGTTTAAGACAAGAAAGCGGGATGATGTAAAACATGGATATGGACTGCAGAGCGTAGAAAGGGTTGTGAAAAAATATAGTGGGATAATGAGAATAACACATGATGAACATTTGTTCTGCGTGGATTTATATTTTTATGTATAGGTATATAAAATGCCGTCAGGATGTAGAATTTTCTATACCTTGGCGGTATTTTGGTTTGTTTGAAAGAATTACAGAGTATGTTAAGGTGTTAGTTTTTACAGGAAAATGGTTATTTTTTACATGTTAAAAAAATAAGAGAAAATAAGTGATATAATGTAAAATAGATAAAAAGTATACGGAAGCTGAAATTATGAATAAATTTATTGATTTTATCCTTCAAAATTTCAAAAAAGAACTGTTGGTTCTGGGACTGCTGGGAATTGTCTCTTCCTGCACTTCTTTGATTATGAACTATTCTCTTAAGTATGCGGTGGATTACGCCTTTCGAAGAGAGGGAACACGGCTGTGGATTGCTGTTACCTGGTTCCTGATCATGGCGATCAGCACCTTTGTGACAGACCGACTGGGAGAGGGATATCTGGCTGAAAAATACCGGATATTGTTTGTCAAGGAGATCCGGGAAAAACTGGTGGAAGCATATGAAAAGAAGTCCTATGGATTTACACAGAAAAAGGAACTGGGGAATCTGCTCAATACCAATGAACTCGTGGAAGATCTGAGTGAACTGTTTTTAACAATTGCTTATTCCCTTCCATACTGCCTCTTTGAGTCTCTTGGTTTTGTGTTGTTTATTGGCTTTTTTGTGAGCTGGAAATTGGATTTGGTTTTATTACTGCTGATTCCGTTTGCATATTTTTTCAAGATCATTACGGAAAGAATGCGCCTGGTGAACCGGGAAATCGTCGATGCACAGGCTTCCAGCCGTCATTTTTTTATCGATACCCTGGCGAAGCTGGATTTGGTGAAGGCAAATGGGTATGGTGAGAAGATCGATGCGATCTATCAGAAAAAGAATGGGGCAATCTGCGCTTCGCAGAAGAGCCTGGAAAGGAAAAAGGCCGGATTTTCCTGGGTGCAATTTTTGCTGGAAAATGGGATCAAACTGGTCGTACCGATATACGCTGTATTGCTGTATCGGCGGGGCGAGATTACGCCCGGCGGGATTGCGGTTTCAACGGCAATTTTTTCCAGCTTTTTAGTTCCTTCCGTATTTCAGTTGATTCAGATGTATAAGGATTTTCGTGGGGCTGAGCCGGTGGTCAGGAATGTGTTGCAGGTGATCGAAGAAGAGGAAGAAGAGCCGGTTGTTTATGAACGCAGGGATATTGAAGATCATTTGATTTTATTGCAGCAGCTATCCTTTTCTTACGGGGATAAGCCTGTCCTGTCGCAGATCGATATGACAATACCCGTTACCGGTTCGATTGCCATAAAGGGGATGTCCGGCGAGGGAAAGAGTACTCTGTTAAAAGTGATCTCCGGCTTATATGGACCGAAGAAGGGGACGATTGTTTACAATCAACGATTTTTCCCGGCGTTTGTGCCGGATGCCGTCTCTTATCTGAGCACCAATTCTTTTTTTGTGGAAGATACGGTGGAAAAAAATATCTTTCTGGAGTCGGAACGGTCGGCGTTGTTTGTCGATGCGCCCAGAATCAACCAGTTCTTAGAATCAGAAATAAACACGGTAGTTGACGAAAACGGAAGTAATTTCTCCGGAGGACAACAGAAACTGATCGGATTCGCCCGTGCGGCGGCAAAAAAGAGTGCCCTGCTGGTTTTGGATGAACCAACTGCGTCGCTGGATGAGAATACAAAGAAGGAAGTTGTAAATCAGATAGAAGAATTGTCGAAGTCCCTCTGCGTGATCGTGGCAAGCCATGATGAAGATCTGTGCAGAAGAATGGATGCGTGCTACATACTGGAGGGCGGAACATTAAAACAGGGGACATTATGAGTAAAAAAAGTATTTTCTCTATTTATGGGGGGTATAATCTTCCTTATTTTGTGATCGTTTTGATCGACAGTGGCATAAAAGGGATTCTTGTGTGGCTGTCGGCTCAAATCATGCAAAATTTGGTGGACGATATCATTGAACGGGAAATCGGTTCCTATTTGCCGCAGTATTTGGGGATGCTTTGCCTTCTTTGCTGCCTTGGGCTGGCAGAATATCTCCTGCAATACGGCAAGAGTATTTTTATGTATAAAAGGCAATATGAGAATATGCAGAACATCTTCCATCACATATGGAAGCAGCCCTATGAAAGTCAGCGGGGAACCAGGGATTCTGAAATTTACAGCGCCTGCTATTCGGATTTGCAGCTGGCATCGGATTTTTATACGCAGCTCGATCAGCTTTTCGCTCAGATTGCAGTATCGGCGGGAGCCATCGTTTATATTTATGGAACGAACGTTGTAATCGGACTCAGCCTGACGGCTCTGGGTTGTGTATTGATTCTTTATCGGGTGCTGGTAAGCCCGCGGCTGGGAAAGTATCAGCGGGAAATTCAGGACTATAATGCGCTCCTCAACGATGTTTTGATCCAAAGATATCAAAGCAGGGAATACAGTTCTTTTTTCCGTTTTTCCTGTTTGAAAAACAAATGGAAAGACCTGTATCGGGCTTATCTGGATTCGAATCTGGAACAATGTAAGTGGCAGGTAATTACCTCAGTATTTGAATATGGTATCGGCTTTTTGCAGACGTATTTGCCGCTGTTTCTGGTGGGAGTCCTGTTCCATGAGTTTACAATTGGCATGATGCTGGCGCTGATTACCAATATCACCGCGTTCATGTCTATTTTCAGAGCGCTGGGCAGAGGAATCGGAGAGCTGAAGAAATGCAGAGCAGGGTTTGAGCGAATTGAATCCTACTTCGGAGAAGAGGCAGAGGAAAGCCCGAAAGAAAAGATCGATGTGGATAAGCTAGAATGGAAAGTCACACAGCTGTCTTATGCGTACGGCAAGAAAGTAGGACTGTATCTGCAAAACCTCGCGTATTTTGGAGAAAAGAATCTCTTTTTGATCGGCGAAAAAGGGGCTGGAAAATCGACGTTTACCAAAATAATGCTTGGTTTATACCGGGACTACCATGGGAGTTTTCTATGTAATGGGGTAGAGCTAAAGGAGATTTCGGAGGAATCCCTGATAAACGGGTATGCCTATCTGCCGCAGGATTTTCCGATTCTGGATCTGACGATCCGGGAGAATTTCCAGCTTGCTGCTCCGGGAAAAGAAGATCGCTTTTACGAGGACTATTTAAAGAAGGCCAACTTGTTTGAGACGGTGATGGCGTTGCCGGAGGGAATGGATACGAAGGTGAATGCCAAAACCATATCGACCGGACAGAGGCAACGTCTGGCTTTGTGTGGGATTCTGATGCGGGATACGACATATGTTGTGCTGGATGAGCCTGTATCGAATCTGGATGGGGCAAATATCGAAGATATCCGGCGTTTGCTTGAAAGCATGGACAAAAAGTACATCGTGATTACTCACGATAAGCGGATTCTTTTAAAGGATGCGCAGATAGAACAGATCGGATGAGAAGGAGAAAATTTAGTAAGGGGGACTGCACAAATGAAACAAGGGGAAACTGGCATGTCGTTTCGGCATGCTCCGGGGAAGCTTCTGGTAATTGGAAGATTCCTTGAAAAAATCGTATCTGCATTGCTGCCGTTTCTGACAATGCTGGTCAGCGCGCGGTTTATCGACCTGGTGTTAAATCAGCGGATGGAAGAGGCGATCCGCGACGCCTGCCTGTTGGGAGCTTTGATCCTGTGCCAGCGGCTGGGCGGAAATCTGGATACCTGGATGCGGATTCACCAGCGGAAAGTGCTCTTTCCGTATCTGGACGAGCGGATGATCGGGAAAATTTCGCGGATTCCGTATGGATTTCTGGAGAATACGGAGATTCAGGACGCGCTGGAGCGGGTATCGAAGGACCCGGAGGAAGTGCTAAACGGAGTCCTGGAAAGCGGCTTTTCGATGGTCTGCTTCCTGATTTCCAACGGCTGTCTGGTCGTGTGGCTGATTACGCAGGCTCCGGTCTGGATTTCGCCGGTCATCGTGGTGCTGCTGGTCGGCTTCGGGTTCTTTGCGGTAAAAGGCGGGCAGAAGCAGTATGAGGCGAAAAAAGAGGTCACGCTTGGAAAGCGGAAAGCGGCTTACGCGGAAGAAATTCTGGGGAACCGCGACGCGGCAAATGAACGGGTTCTGTTCGGGTTTGGCGATTGGGTCAACGGGATTTTCTTAAGAGAAAGACAGACCGCAAGGCTGCGGGAGCGGAAAGCGAGACGCTGGTGGTTCATCGGCATGAACATGGGCGGATTTCTGGCGATCGCGCTGTCGATTCTGGTGATCTTTGCGCTGATTTTCCCGGTTGTGCAGGGCAATACTTCCGTCGGTGTTTTCGTTTCGCTGGTGGCGTCCTTTATGGCAATGGCGCAGAACCTGACCTGGCAGTTGCCGGGAATGCTCAAGGAGATGGAGCAGGGCAGACAGCTGTTGGGCGACATGAAACGTATTTTGGAGCTGCCGGAATATGAGGAAAAACCGGACAGTAGCGCAGTGCTTTCGTTTGAGTCGCTGGAATTTTCCCATGTTTCGTTCCATTATCCGAACACCGAAGCGATGGTGTTAAAGGATATGTGCTTTCGGATCGAAAAAGGGCACCACTACGCGTTTGTCGGGCGCAACGGCTGCGGCAAATCGACGATTGTAAAGCTGATTTTACGCTTGTATGAGCCGGATTCCGGTGAGATTTTGTTAAATGGGGAAAAGATCGAGACGTTTTCGAGGGAGCAGATCTGGAAGCTGTTCGGCGTGCTGTTCCAGGATTATGCGAAGTATCCGGTCTCGGTAGCGGACAATATCGCGCCCGGCGCGGATGCAGGGCAGCGGGCAAAAATTGCCAAAGCGGCGGAAACCTCCGAACTGGACAATGTGCTGGAAAAGCTGCCGCAGGGCATGGACACGGTACTTGGAAAAATCGCAGAGGACGGCGTGGACGTCTCCGGCGGTGAGTGGCAGCGGATTGCGATGGCACGCCTGTATTATCAGGATGCAGAACTGAAAATTTTAGACGAGCCGACCGCGGCGATCGACCCGGTGCGGGAGCAGCAGATTTACCAGAAGTTTTTGAAGCTGTATCAGGATACAACAACGATTATGATTACGCACCGATTGGGCGCCACATCTTTGTGCGACTGGATTATTGCGATTGAGGACGGAAAGGCGATGGAGCAGGGCTCGCATGAAGACCTGATGGCACAAAACGGCATCTATTGCGAAATGTACGAAACGCAGAGGAGGTGGTATCTGTGAAAAAAAGAAGCTTTTTTCATACCGTGCGCGTCATGTTCCCGATGGCGTTCCATGCAGCGCCGCTGCGGTTTATCCTGATCAATGTGCTGGGCATTTCGCAGTCAGTCGTGATGGGCGCAAATACCTTGCTGCTTTCGAATTTTGTGAATGAGCTGATCGCTTCTGTTGGAAAGGGACGGTTTGAGACAGCGCTGATCGCTGCGACCGCTTTTTATGTGTGCGGGATTATAGGCTATCAGCTGTTGAATACGCTGTTTAACTATGCGCTGACGGAATTTCTGGAAATCTGTGACGAGACGTATCGTTATGAATTTAACGAGAAAATTTCGAAGCTTTTCCCGCTGGCATTCGAGCAGAACGAGTCGCTGGATGAAATCCAGAAGGCGCAGGCTGGGCGGGACGATGCGAATGTTTTCATGTTCCATATGATCGGCATCATCGACATGGTTCCGCCGTATCTGGTATTTTTTGCGATTTATGCGGCATCCCTGAACCCTGTGCTGCTGTTGTGTATCGTGATTTCGTTTGTGCCGTCCATCGTGACACTGTACATGCAGAGAAATATTTTTTATAGCTATGAAGATACGGCAGCGCCGGTCAGACGGAAATATCAGGGCTACCGGAAGTGCCTGACAGACCTTGCATTTATCAAGGAGACGAGGGTGCTGCGCGCTGTGCCGTTTTTCTTTGGAAAGATGAAAACCGAACAGCAACAGCTGTGTGAAAAAGAGGCTGCAGTCCGCACAAAGGCGAACGGGCTGGATGCCATCAACCAGACGGTCGGGATGATTGGGTATCTGGGCGCGGTGCTGATTTTAGTGGTGAGCGTTTTAAAGGGAAGCATCTCAGTTGGTGCATTTGCGGCAGTATACTATGCGTTAAATTCGTTATTTGACATGGTATTTGCACTGGTCTGTGGATTTCTTGGAAGTGCAGTAGGCAGTCTGCCTGCTGTGGAGAACTATGTGGCATTCCTGGAAAAAGATCCGGACAGGAGTTGGAAGGACGTGCCGCGGATGGGGAAGGCGATGCAATTTTCGGATGTTTCCTTTACCTATCCCAGCGCAAAGGAGCCTTCGATTGAGCATTTGAACCTGACGATTCCGGAAAAAGAGCACCTGGCGATTGTCGGGGAGAACGGAGCGGGAAAATCGACGTTGGCAAAACTGATTCTGGGGCTGTACCCACCGACACAAGGGGCTGTGACAGTGGAGGATGGAGCAGTGACGCAGCCGTGCGGCGCGGAACAGGGAACCACGCAGGACGGCTGTATCGGGCGCTCTGCCGTGTTCCAGAATTACATGAGATACCAGATGACGCTGCAGGACAATGTGACGATCAGCGACCCGAAAAAGAATGCGCCGGTAAAACCGCTGCTGGAGCGAACGGGCTTAAAGCCGGAAGCAGTTGCGCAGTGCAGCGAACTGATGCTGTCGCGGGAGTTTGAGGGAATCGACTTGTCCGGAGGGCTCTGGCAGCAGGTGGCGATTGCGAGGGGACAGTACCGGGAGCATGACCTGATTGTGCTGGACGAACCGACTGCGGCGATCGACCCGGTGGAAGAAAGCGCTGTGTATGAGAAATTTTTACAGATGGTAAAGGGAAAAACAGCGGTGATCGTAACACACCGACTCGCTTCTGCACGCCTGGCTGACCGGATTCTGGTGATGGAAAAAGGACGGATTGCGGAGACAGGGACGCATGAGGAACTGCTTGCGGCAGGCGGACTTTACAGCCGGATGTGGAAAGCACAGGCGGAGAATTACGTTGTTTAACAGAGGGGGAAGGTATCATGAAGCAGTTTTCTTACATGCTCCATACGATATTTCACTACGCGCCGGGGGAGTCGGCGGCGTATCTTGCGGCGGAAATTATGTCCTGTCTGATCTCGTTTCTGCAGCTGATTTTGCTGCAGAGCGTGGTGGACAGCTTTTTACAGAACAGCCTTGGCAGTGGAATCTGGCAAGGCGTTTTGTTCTTGGGAATTTATTTTCTTTTTCAGGTGTTGATTCAGAACGGAAAAGAACGGCTGCAGTTTGGTCTTGAGAAAAAAGTGACGCTTGCGCTGGGAACGCATATCGCTGAGACTGTTCATTCATTGGATTATCCGCACTTTGAGAGTGAGACGATGTACGATCTCGTGGAGAAAATCTCGGACAAGCCTTATGAGCATTTCTGGAAGGCGTTTTATTCGTTTTCGAAAGTTATTGGAATTTTGCTGCAGCTGATTGCCGTATTCGGATATTTGTTGTATCTGTCCGGTGGCGGTGTAGGCGTTAGCGTCGTTTTGATCGTGTTGATTTTCTATTTTGACTACAAAATCATGGTAACGAGCGACGCGCTGGAAAATGAGCGGATTCCGGAAGAGAGACGAATGAAATATTACCTGAATCTCTTTTATGATAAAAAGTATCTGTATGAAATCAAAATCATGCAGACAAAGAATTTCTTTATGAAACGGATCGAACAGCACATGGATAAGGTGTATAAAAAAAGGCTCGAAATCAGTCTGCACACGCAGAAGTATTATGGGATTTCCTGCCTGTTTCTGAGCCTCTGGACGATCTGGATTTTTGCCTTTACAGGCTTACAGGTGTATCAGGGCGCGCTGTCGGCAGGCGTATTTTTGGCATGCGTGAAGATGATTGATATGGTGAGCGGACTGTCCGGCGATTTTTCGGAGGAATACGTCGAATGCGGAGAAGAGGTTCAGAAGCTGGGCTATCTGAAAAAGCTGGAGGGACTGCAGCATGGAGAATGAAATTGTGTTTGAAAATGTCTCTTTTTCATATGATGGAAAAGAGGTGTTTCGCAATCTGAATGTGCGGATTCCGTCCGACCGGCATGTGGCGCTGGTGGGCGAAAACGGCGCGGGAAAGTCAACGTTTATCAAGCTGCTTTTGGGACTTTATGAGCCGAAACAGGGAAGCATTCTTGTCGATGGAAGGCCCGTAAAAGACAGAACGCCGAAGGAAAGAAAACGGCTGTTTGCGGCGGCATTTCAGGATTTTTACCGTTATCCGTTATCGGTAAAAGAGAATCTTTCCATGTGCCAGAACGGCGAAAAGACGACGGCAGATTATATCGCTGCGCTGGAAATGGTCGGTCTGGAAACTCTGAAAGATAAACTGGATTATAAAATTGGAAAATACGGGGAAAATTCCACGGATTTATCGGATGGACAATGGCAGAAAATCGCGTTGGCGAGAGTGCTTCTGTCCGATGCAAAAATGTTTCTTCTGGACGAGCCGACGGCGTCGATGGACCCGATCGGGGAATCGAAGCTGTACGAGGATATGATGAATGTCATGAAGGATCGCGGCGTCATTATCGTAACGCACCGGCTGGCGCTGGCAAAGACCGTTGATCTGATTGCGGTCATGCGGGACGGGGGAATCGTCGGGCTTGGAAGCCACGAAGAGCTGATGGAAAACAATGCATATTACAGGCAGCTGTACGATGCGCAGAGTGAGTGGTATCGGTAAATCTACGTTGGGCGCACACCGGGAAAGCTAAGATATGTCGAAAAGTGCATGCCTGAAAAAGGGTTATAGATATGGAAAAGAAAAATAAATTCAGGGACTACCGCATGGTCGGTCTGTCTGTCAAAGCGGTCGTAAGCGCTGTGCCGGTTGCGGCGGTTTATGTGATGGCGTACCTGTTTTTGTCCTCGTTATCGGGAGCTATTACGGGACTTTTGCTGGAAAAGCTGACCAATGCGGTTTTGTTAAAAGAACAAGTTTATATTGTATACATTGTAGTGTATGTCAGTTTTTTTGTGTTGCTGCAGCTGGCAGGCTTCGCGTATGCGATTGCGATGAACACTTTTGTATTTGAAAAGGTTTCGGACGAGCTAAACCGCAGGCTGGCGGATGCGATGGTTCGGATCGAATATTTTGATCTGGAAAAGAAGGAAAAGCTGGACGCAATTTATCGGGCACGGGAGTGTATCGAGGATGAGCGGATTCCTGGCTGTTTTATGCAGACAGTGATGCTTGCAGGCACGATCGTCGCGCTGGTCAGCTCGTTTTTTGTTGCTGGCAGCTGGAACATGATGATTCCGGTGATTCTGGTGCTGTTTTTCCTTCCGGAAATGCTGATTCGGAAAAAAGCGGTGAAAGCGGAACAGACGGAAAAAGAGAAAACCGTGACGCTGGAGCGGGAAAAAGAGGATTTGTGGGCATCATTTTTCCGAAAAGAGGCGGCAAAGGAAATCAAGGTGTTCCAGACCGGCAATTGGCTCATTGAGCTCTGGCGGGAAAAGAGCGTCCACCTGCTTTTTCGGGAATGGCGCATCAAAAAGACGGCGATCGATCGTCTGATGTGGGCGCAGCTTTTGCGTGTCGTAGGGCTGCTTGCATGCTTTGGACTGCTCGCGGCGGCATGTCTGGAGCAGAAAATCCTGGCGGGCGCACTGGCAGGTGCGCTGTCGCTGCTCCCGGCGATTCAGGAGGCGCTGTCGGAGCTTGGGGAACGCAGCTGGAATTTGCAGAAAAGTCTGCCGTATACGGAGTGCTACTTCAACATCACAGAGGGCAGCAGGAAGAAAAAGAGTGCGGTGCTGACACTCAATGACCGGATTGTGGGAACGGATGTGGTGTTTACTTACGATGGGGAGCAGGGACGCAACGTTTTAGATGGCGTATCCTTCGAAATTCGCCGTGGGCAAAAAGTCGCTCTGGTTGGTGAAAATGGTGCCGGCAAGACCACTCTCATAAAATGCCTGCTGGGTCTGTATCCTTTAAAGAGCGGCAGCATTAGCTACGACAAAGTTTTGGTGAGCGCGGAGCGAGACTGCGACTACAGCAATATTTCCGTGATGCCGCACGAGTTTGGGCGATACTGCCTGACGGTTGCGGAGAACATCGGCTTTGACGATGCAGACAGTGTGCGCCCGGAGAATTTTTCGCTGGAAAACTGGTTCCTCGGAAAAGAATATGGCGGGCAGGAGCTGTCTGGCGGACAATGGCAGCGCGTAGCATTATATCGTTGTTTGCATAAGGACGCGGAATTCTATGTGCTGGATGAACCGACCGCGTATCTTGACCCATCCCACGAGGCAGAGGCAGTGGCTGAAATCCTGGAACAATTGAAGGATAAAACTGTGCTGATTATTACGCACCGAATCGGAATCTGCCGCCTGATGGATCAGGTCATCGTCATGGACAAAAATCATAAAATTGCCGGAACAGGAAGTCATGAAGAACTGTCCCAAACGTGCCCGGTGTATCAGAAGCTGTACGAAAGCCAGGCGGAGTGGTATCGTTAAAGCGGAAAGAATTTACCGATATAAGGGGGTATAGAATGATAAAAAATATTTCTTTTGTATTTCAGAAAATCTGGCAAAAGCATCGGGGGTTGCTTTGCTACCTGATTTTATGTGTTCTGTCGTCTTTGGGAATTTCTGTGGTCGCTGTCTGGTTTCCGGCGTTTGTGGTTTCCAGAATTTCCACCGGAAAGGCAGATGCAGCGCAGCTGGCGGCGGCAGGGCTTGTTGCGGTCTGTGTTTATGGACTGCAGCAGATGGCGTCTTCCGGGAGGGGAATGCGGCAGCTGTTTTTGTGCCGGGATTTTCTGTATGAAATCTTTTTAAAACGTTTTGATAAAGCCTGCGCTTATGCAGAGAGCACAGAGGGACAGAAAGCATACGGGATGGCGCGGCAGACTGCCCTGTGGGGAAGTGATTTTCGCATATTTCTGGAAGGCATTCTGGATCTGTGCGTGTGTATTGGCTCCTTCGTGTTGTTCGGAGGGGCAATCTTTGGTCTGCAGCCGGGACTGTTTTTCGTGTTGCTTTTGTTATCCGCAGCAGGATATGTTGTCTGTCATAAAAATGAAAAAGCGTACCAGAGACTTCTGGAGGAGCAGGCTGGGGAAAACCGACGCTTTTTCTATTTTATCGGGGCTGCGCAGAATGAAAAATACGGTAAAGATATGCGCCTGTATCAGTTGTCAGAGGTTGTTTCCGGGAAAATAGACGGGTGTCTGAAAAGCCTGGTACAGCTGCAGAAAAAATACTTTTCTGTACTTGCGCGTTCCGGAATGCTGGAGGGCGCGATCGCCTGTGTACGGGATATTGTGGTATTTCTGTATCTGATTCAAAAGTGCGCTGCGCAGGAAATTTCGGCGGCTGAATTTGTCCTGTATTATGGTATTGCGATGCAGTTTTCCAATTTTGTTACGGTATTTGTACATAGCTATAGTCAGCTGCAGACCGGAAGCAAGGGAATCGAAAAAATCCGGACATACATGCAGGAGGGCGAAGCGCCTGCTGGACAGCAGAAAACGGAATGTACGCAAAAAGTGGAATGCGCGCGGGCAGCGGAGGAGATCTCCTTTCAGGATGTGTCGTTTGGGTATAATGCAGGCAGGTTCGTAATTGACGGACTGAATCTGAACATCCGGAAAGGGGAAAAGCTTGCGCTGATCGGGGAAAATGGGGCTGGCAAAACAACGCTGGTCAAGCTTCTATGCGGTCTGTATCCGGTTTCGTCCGGGAAAATTACCATACAGGGGACGGAGGTTTCCAGAGGACAGGCAGATTTTATCCGGGATCAGGTTGCTGTATTGTTTCAGGATGCGCTGGTTCTTCCATATACCGTAGCGGAGAATGTTTCGTTGAAACCGTTGGAAGAGACGGATCAGAATCAGGTCTGGGCAGCTCTGGAACAGGCGGGACTTTCGGAGCGGATAAAGCAGGAGCCAAACGGAATTCTGACCCAGATGACAAAGGCGGTATCCGGGGATGGAATTTCCCTGTCCGGTGGAGAAGCGCAGAAACTTCTGATGGCGAGGATGCTGTATCATAAATCGGCACAGATCTGGATTCTGGACGAGCCGACAGCAGCGCTGGATGCAATTGCGGAGAGTGAAGTTTATGAAAAATTCCGGGAACTTGGAAAAGAGAAAACCTGTATCTATATTTCCCACAGGATTGCGAGCACACAATTTATGGATCGTATCATTCTGCTAAAAGACGGGAAAATACAGGAAAGCGGAACCCATAAAGAACTGATGGCGCAAAACAGAATGTATGCGCGTCTCTATGAAATTCAGAGCCGGTATTACAGGGAGGAGGAACAGCAATGAAAGAAAAACGAAAAGTTCCTGTTCGGGATACAATAAAATTGCTTTGGGCGATGGATCGGAAGTTCCCTGTAATTGTGATTCTTCAGGGAGGATTGAATGCCCTGCTTTTTTATCTGCCGGTACTTTTGGTTGCCAGAATTCTGGATTTGCTGGTTTACAGGGAAAATTCTGCAGATCCGGTTTCTATAGCAGTTGTTGGACTGGTCGGAATCTGGCTTTTGAAAGGTGTAAAAGCGCTTCTGGAAAAGGAGATGAAAACCAGAAGCTATCAGATTGCCATGCGTTTTGAGACGCTTGTTCCGGTAAATACCCTGAATATTTCTTTTTCTGATCTGGAATCGGATTATGCAAAGGAAATGCGGGCGAGGATTTTGGCAGACCGAAGCTGGGGAAGCGGATTTTTTGGAGTCGCAGATAAGTTTTGCAACCTCTGCAATTCCGGGTTCGAACTGCTTGGTTCGGTTATTATGCTGATTCCGCTTGCAATGCAGGTTTCCGGGAGCGCGGCGGGGAAGGTTGCGGCAGCGCTTCTGTTCAATATTGGTCTGGCTGTGGTCGGCGCGTCGGTTTATGCCAAATGGTATCAGAAGAAAGAATCTGCTGCGATGAATCAAATGACTCAGGCAGAAAAGAACAGCCGCTTCTGGTATATGGATGAAGGCGGAAGCGGTGCGATCGGGGCACAGTCTTTGAAAGATATTTTTATGTACCGTGCGAAGAAAATGATCCAGAAAACGATCAATACAGAACGGGAAGGCGTCAGGAAAAATGTATTTACCATTGCCAGAATCAATAGTGCAGGCGGGCTTGGAACTGGCATGATTCAGGGAATTTTGCTGTGTGTTTCCTATTATTGCGTGCTGGCGCTGGCAATTGCCGGGACGATCACGGTCGGCATGGTGCTGCGGTATGCGCAGGCAATTTTTCAGGCATGTATGTCGATTTCAGCATCCATCCGGTTGGCAGGGGAATTTCGGACGGATGTTGGCAGGATCGCAAGTACCCTGGAATATCTGAACCTGGAAGCAAAGAAAACAAAGGGAGATTCTTTCACAGAGATGACAAAAGGGGTGATTGAGTTTCGGAATGTTTCTTTCCGGTATCCGGGGACAAAAGAGCTGGTTCTGGATCATGTCAGTTTGAAAATCGAGCCGTCTGAGAAAATCGCAGTGGTCGGGAAGAATGGAAGCGGGAAAACGACGCTCGTAAAGCTTCTTTGCAGGCTGTATGAGCCGGAGGAGGGAGAAATCCTCTGGAACGGCAAAAATATCCGGGAATATGATTTGAAGGAGTGGCAGAAGATTTTTGCGATCGTTTTTCAGGATTATTCCCTGTTGTCCCTGACGCTTGGGCAAAATGTAGCCGCTTCTGAGCAGTATGAAGCAGAGCGTGCAAAAGAGGTGCTGCAGCTGGCAGGCTTTGGGGAACGTCTGAATAAACTAAAGAAAGGTCTGGAAACCGTGGTATATCCGGAATACGAGCAGGATGGCGTTTCGTTTTCCGGAGGAGAAGAGCAGAAGATTGCGATCGCAAGGGCGATTTATAAGGGCGGTCAGATTTGCATTCTGGATGAGCCGACTGCGGCGCTTGATCCTGTTTCAGAAAGCAGGGTTTATGAGAGCTTTGATGAGATCGTCAAGGGGAAGACTGCGGTTTACATTTCCCACAGACTTTCCAGCTGCAAGTTCAGCGATCGGATTTTTGTTCTGGATAACGGGAAAATAGCGGAGAGCGGAACGCATGAAGCGCTGCTTTCCCAAAACGGGCTCTATGCGCAGCTATGGCAGGCTCAGGCGCAGTATTATAAAGTGTAGAGGAAAAGAGAATGGAACAAATTTTAAAAGAAAGAGGGCAATTTGATCTTAATATTGGTTTTTTTGATGGTTTATTTAATGCAGATGAACTATCGTGTATTGATCAACCAATTGCGGCATGTGCTGGAATATATGGTTCAGATTATAAAAACAATATTGCTACCTGCCCCTGGGAAAAACGATAGGAACTTCAAAAAAGTCTTCAAATTATTTTTGATTCATGACAATAGAATGCTCGCAGAGCGTGCATTCTATTGTTTATGGGATTTATCCTGTTGAGGGTATTGGAGTTTTTCGTGTTCCGAAAAATGGAGATGCCCGAAACAAAAAACCACCTGCTTTGCGGGTGGAGACAAAGCGTTGTACAAAAAAATCACCTTTCCGTTACAATAGAGTTGTTCAGGCACTATTGTAAGAAAGGAAAGGTGATTTTATGGCGAATAAGAATTATGATTTAGCTCACACAAAATGGATGTGTAAGTATCACATCGTATTTGCAATGGTATTTTCAATCACACATCGTTGTGTGAATTTTATCAGGGCAAGCTGTTACTCCATTTAACGATACCTTTTGAAGAAAAGCCAAAGACCAACTTACCGTGCGACAATCTCAAATACTACCGTCAGCGAAAACAGATGACAACAAGGCAGTTGGCGGAGAAGCTGGATATTGCACCAGTGACAGTTGTGATGTATGAAAACGGAAAACATCCCATCCCTTATGATGTAGCTATCAAACTGGCAGATGTTTTGAAAATCGAAACAGCTTTGTTCTATGATGATTTTTCCCGTTTCCTTGCCGTACCCTATACCGAAGCACTAAAGAGTGTTAGAATGGCTCTGGGGCTGTCACAGAAGGCTTTTGCCGAGCAAATAGAAGTTATACCCAGTTACTACTATAAGCTCGAAGAAGGTAATCGCAGGCCGTCACGAAAGGTTTATCAGAAGATATGTGTTGCGCTCGAAGCGACCGGTCGACAAACTTCACTTTTATGGGAGCAACCATTACAATGAAAGTGAAAAAACGATTGGAGGAGTGACTATGGCACAGAATTTGACTTATACCCGTTGCGGTGATTATCTCATCCCTGATATTCAGTTGAGCCACATAAGCGATAAACCGCTTGGGAAATACGGCAGGATGCGCAGAGCATTTCTTGCGGAAAATAATCCAACGCTCTTGGATGACATGATTCTGACGGAAACCTTGTTCCCGCACCTGTGGGAGATCGACGAAACAGCTCACCGTAGAGTGGAACAGATAATGACTGAACTTCTGGAGAAAAATCCGGCTCCGGATAAGTCAACCCAACAGCTTGCTTGGGTGCAGCACATGAGTAGTCTAAAAGCACAGGCGGAGGAAATTGTTAATGCAGAACTGATTTTTTGCTAACAGAATATAGAATTTTTACTTAGGGCTGACTGTAACAGGTCAGCCTTATTTCTTTGATGGGACAATTCTTGAATTGTGTTTATGGCAGTCTCAGAATTGTGCTTTTGACAATTCAAGAACTGTCAAAAGCACAATGTAACTATACTGATAATAACAATAATGATTATAGTGATACTGATCCCTTCCTATCCGATTTGAAGAATATGATGAGATTGGAAAACACTATCTTTTTGTCCGATTTCTCAAATGGCAATACAATGAACAACAGTATTTTGATTACTACCAAGAAATATTTGATGTTTATCAAGAAATACTTGATTGATATCCATGGATATTGTATAATGTTGTTCATGGAGGTGATTCCTAATGAGTATAAGTTACAATAAGCTCTGGAAACTGCTTATTGATTGCAATATGAACAAGAGTGAGCTAAGGGAACGAGCAAAAATAAGCACAAATGCGATTGCAAAGATGGGAAAGAATGAACCCGTCTCAATGGATACAATGGATAAAATTTGTAAAGCGTTACATTGCAATATTGGTGATGTAATGGACTTTGTTTCGGATAATGAAACGCTTTCTTAATGTCCGATAATTTTGACATTGTATCTTGTAGAATATATTTCCCCTGACTTTAGAAAAGTTTGTACTTCTAAGATAACAGGGACAATAGTGATGGAGAAATAACTATGAACGCAGAAACTAATATTCTGTCTATGACAGATTTACAACATACCGCACTAATAAGCGGAAACAAAGCGATGCAGTTGCTGGAGCTATCCAGACATTCCTTTGAAAAAGTAGTAAAAGAAGGCTTACTTACCGTTATACATGAAGGCGGGAAAAAGTATTATCAGATAGGTGAAATCGAAACATTTATGAAAACTGATACTTATCAAGAGCTTGTAAATGGCGTGGTTGATGCAAGAAACAACTTAAACGATTTAACCGGAAAAGATTGGCTTCCTCAGACCAAAAGTTTCTTTTACCAAAAAGGTCTTGGTGCAAATCATCCGGAAGCACAAATTGAAAAACTTCACCCGGCTCCCTATTCATTCCAAGATATAGGACAATTAGTGATTTTTTTTACCAAGCAAGGAATGAATGTTCTTGATCCCTTTGGCGGAGTAGGTTCTACAGCCAAAGCTTGCGAAGTAAACGGTAGAATTTGTACAAGTATTGAACTTTCTCCTGTATGGCATGAATTGTCAATTAAGAGACTGGAGACCGAGGTTGGTGAAGGAAGTAGCAAAAAACATCACTTTATAAATGGCGACTCATGCGAAGAACTTTTGAAAATTGCTTCTGAGTCAATGGATTTTATGGTTACAAGTCCTCCATATTGGGGAATTCTGAACAAACAAGATCAGAAGGTTAAAAAGAATCGTGTTGCAAATAATCTTGAAACAAAATATTCGGAAAGCGAAAAAGATTTAGGAAATGTTGAAAACTATGATGAGTTTCTGGAAATTCTGGTTAATAAAGTGTTCCTCCAGTGTGCCAGAACCCTTAAATATGGAAAGTACATGGCAATCGTGGTTTCTGATTTTAGAGATAAATCGGAATACATAAGTTTTCATAGTGATTTGATTCATGAATTAAATAAGGCTGGTATTCCTGGTGGCGGTATATTAAAACTCCAAGGAACAAAAATATTGCTTCAGAACCACAAAAGTTTGTTGCCGTATGGTTATCCTTTTGCTTATGTAGAAAATATACATCACCAATATATCTTGATTTTTAGAAAGGAGAAGAAATGATTACAAGTAATCTAACGGGTGTTGTTTGCGGTAATTCAGACGTTCTTCTCGACCAGCTTATTGATGAAGGTGTTCATTTTGACTTAATCCTTACAGATCCGCCATACAATATCAATAAGGATTTCGGCAACAAAAGCGATTGCCTACCTTTGGATGAATTTATCGCTATAACAGCCGAACGAATGGCTAAAATCAAAAAGCTACTTGAGCCCCAAGGAAGCGTACTTTGGTTTGGTATCCACGATTATATTGGCTTTGTTCAAGTTGCTATGTACAATGCAGGCTTGCATTATCGTAGAATGAATATTTGGCATTATGAAAACGGATTTTCTCGTTCAAAGAAGGAACCCGCTACCCACTACGAGCCATTCTTGTGGTTTTCAAACAATCCGAAAAAATGGACGTACAATGTGGATGATGTTCGTATGCCATATAAAAGCACAGAACGGTTGAAATCCCCTGTGAAATACAAAGCTGCCGATGGTACTACAAAAATATGGCAGCCGAATCCTAAAGGTGCAATGCGTGGAGATGTATGGGATTTTCCAACATTGGCAGGAAAGCGCTTTGAAAAAGAAAAAACACCACATCCAACTCAAAAGCCTGAATCACTAATCATGGAACTGATTAAGGCATTTTGTCCGAAAGATGGTGAAGGACACTATAATGGAACGATTTTGGATCCGTTTCACGGTTCTGGTACATTGGGAGTATGCTGCGAGAAGCTTAATGCTGAAGGACATCACATAAAATGGCTTGGTATAGAACTTGAACAGCAGTGGTGTGATATTGCTGAACAGAGAATTGCCGATATAGAAAAATAATTTCAGAATTTCAAATTTAGTCGATTTATGCAAAAAGGTCATCTTGAGAGATGGCCTTTTTTGTTGTATAATTAAATATTAACAATGAAATCTGCTTCTGATGGAGGAATAAATTATGATTAGATTCAGAAATCCAGGAACTCAATATACTACTCAGGTGCAGGTGTTTAGAGAGTTATACAAAGAGTACAAAGATGCACCGAGTTTCGATTTAGATGATATGGCTGCAACTATCGCCAAAACGAAGCTGATGACTGCGTATGGTTATGCCGGAGATGCAGCATTGGCTTTGAGTAATACCGAAAATGATAGCCTTAATTCCACCAAAATGAACGCTAAAATGTATGCAGAAGTGTTTCGTTTGTTGGGATGGGTTACTTCTGCTGGAGACAATTCGTATCCACTGGTGTTTACCTACATTGGTGAACATGCAGCTTTGGCAGATGATGTGTTACCACTATATGAGCAGTGCGTACTGGGAATCAACAATCCCCAAGAAATAATGGATGTCAAATACGACGAAAAGGTTCGTTTCTTCAAGGCTACATTGTTCTCATTGCAGGATTTAGGCGGGATTATGTATAAGCATGAGCTATGCCTTGGGCCTATGTCTATTGATGATTTAGATAAGTCACAGTACAACAGAATGATCACTTATTTAAAGAAACTGAGAGGTTCTTATGGGCGCTATCAAGATGCTTATCAAGCATTATGTGACGATTTAGGTGTAAAACCGACACTTCCGGATAACTCAACACGCTTACCAATCGCATTTATGAAAACGTGTGGATGGGTTGAAAGCCAGCGTACACGAAAACTGTATCCACCTAAATCCCTGGAATGCCTTTGCTTAACACAGCATGGTGCTGATTTGGCTGACAGCCTTCGTGAGGTAAAAGATTTGCGTATGGATGAGTATTACAGCTATCCAGAACACACTCGCAATTCATTGATTCGTTTGGGGGTGTATTCAATGCTTTTGCGTGCAGGCTATGATACTTCACCCGTTCAAGAAACAATGCGGCAAGATCAAGTTGTGTGTGCTGATGTTCTTAATGGAAAGGAACTCCTTTTTTCTCCTTACCAAACGCTGCACCGTTCTGTTGTGGATGAAGCGTTGGGGATTCATAGAGAAATTGCAGGCACACAGACACATACAGATGTATTGCCAGACATAAAGCGAACAGATGCGAATGTCAATAATATATGCTTGACAATTTCTACCAATGGCGCACATTCCACTTCTGATGTGGAAGTAAATAGCTTTGTCCAGCAAGTATTGGATGCAAAGAATGTCGGTGAACGAAAGAAGGATATTATTGATAAAATCTTTGACGACAGCATAACGGATACACAGACAAAATTTTATCCATTTGTAGCAATGCTGTTTCGAGTAATGGGCTTGGATTGTCAGGCATCCAGACCTGGCGATAACGGTGCTCGTTGGGATGCAATCATTGTCGATTCGGAGGAAAGTATTCCTATTGAAATCAAGTCTCCTACTGAGGAGCAGCATCTTTCTTTAAAAGCAATCCGCCAAGCGCTCGAAAACAAAGTGATTCTTTTATCAAGAGGGACGCATCCTACTTTGCCAGAGACAACTTCTTTAGCGGTTGGATATTACCTACCAAATGACAGAGCTGAGGTTACCAATCTTATGAGTGATTTCAAGACTGCGTTTGGCTACAATATCGGCATTATAGACTTGAAAACACTGCTTACAATAGCTGTTACCATTGTGTATGATGAAAAAACCTTTGATATTTCTGAACTAAACCGATTGGAGGGATTTGCAAATGCCACTTTTAACTAAAGCAAAACAGCGCACCGTTATCTCTGCTTTGCGTGATTCCAATGTTCGAGATATTGAGCAAAATTATAATGAGCCTGCAAAGCTATGGTGTAACGAAAAATGGATAACAGCAGCGTGTCTTAGATGCTCCGATCAGCGCTGTATAAGGTATATTGATGCTGAAATCAGCTGTGGCTCTTTTAGTGATTTTCCGTATGAGCGAAATCTAAATGTGTGCCCTGTTGATGCGATTAAATGGAACTTTGAAAAAGAACTGCCTGAAATAGAGAATGGCAAATGCATCGGCTGTGGTCTATGTGCTGCTCGTTGTCCTGTAGGTGCTATTTTTAAGGCGGATAATAAAATGAAAGTTTCCGCTCCGGAGTCAGACGATTACATTGATCTGCCCATCAATTACGAGAATCTTGTAAAGCATAAGTATTTTGTTCAGGAAGTGGACAAAATCTATTGGAACCACCAATTTCAAAAGGAAAGCGACCGCATTATGGAAGAAATTTACGAAAAAATTTCTCACTATGATGGGCGTTCAATGGTTCCTAATGTATTGGTTAGAAATCTGATTATTGCCTTAAATCATGAATGTGCTATCAGCAGAGCCGGCGATATTTATACGAGAATGGATGCTGTCTATTCCAGTAAAATTAAGCCTAAGTGCAGCGGTGTAGTTGAAATCGAATTTGGTAGGGACACTTTGGAGGCATCCAGAGGTATTTTGGATGACATAGCTGTTATGCATTCCAGAAATAATTTGGGCAAAAAGGATAACGCAGCCCTTGTTGTGTGCCTTTCTTTCCCAAACAAACGTCAAGGATATTTCCAGGTAATAAAAGATATACACCGGGTCTTGGACCTCAAAATACAGACCATATCACTGGGGGCATTACTGTTGTTAGTGTGGAACGGGGCAGCTGTAAACTTCCTTTCCCGTGAGTTCTATGTTGATTTTGATAATCTAAGCATTCGTGGCATTACTGAGTTCAGATTAAATAGGCATGTGCTCTTGAGCGAAGGTAAGCTTGGTATATTGGAACCTGAAAAATAGTCACTTTGCAAAGCAAGCAATCTGTTGATAAACATTGCTTGCTTTGCTTATATAATTCGTTTGATTGGAGGGAAAACTATGATGCAAATTGACAGTGCAATACTGGCTACAGACAAAGTGATTTGTAAAAATATCAGTAGATTTGATGACTCAGAACGTGGGTTATTGAGCCAGAATATTTTGGCTCAATTACGTAATTTTGTAGAATACATTGCAGATAAAGTATATGCTAACGGTTCAGACCTCGACCCCAATAATTATGCTCTAAATGTTGAAGCGTTGAAGTATTTGCAAACAAGAGGAGACCTCCGTTTTTTACACCAATTTCATGAGCTTCTTCAAAAGTCGGTGTCACATTACACTTTAGATGAAAATGGTTCTGAAAGATTAATGCTGAAGTACTATGAGTATCTCCTGAAAATAAAAATCTTTCTTAATGATACTTATGGGCTTCATGTTCTGGATAATATTGAAGATTTTCCATTGGATACGGATACAGAACTGTCAGAGTATCACGAGAAAATTGCAGAAAAAATTTACAGTCCAAGTCCGGGATTTTCAACAAGTACATATTCAGATAGATATTATATTCAGAAGATTAAGCCGTTCTTTGTAAACCAGCGAATATACTACGAAGTTACATTTACTGCGGCGAACAGTAAAATGAGCAAATTTGACCGAGTAATCGCTTTTTCACGTTATGAAATACTAAGTAACTATGCGGTAAAACTTTCGATTCGTAATGATTCAATCAATGTTTTAGGAAAAGACATGACTATTCAAATTATCGATGGGTGGAATGTATCAATACGTCCCTGCGAATTGGATAATTTTGCAGATATTATCGGAAAACATTCTAAAATCAACACAGGAACAAAAGAGTATTCCGAATTGATGCGATTTTTGACGGAAACTAAAATGCCACTATCAGAGTTGGTTGCGTGCTCAGAACGGTATTATGGTTTTGTAAAAAATCAGATTACAAGTCAGGCAAGAACGACTTATATTTTTGACACCCTTGATCAGTGTAGAGAGATAATCTTATCCAATAAGCCTGGATGTAATGTGCTTAAGTATCTACTGTACCATTTGAATAACAGAATTATTAAATGGCAGCGTTGGAATGATGGCTGTTCGTTGTTGTCAGGGCTAAATTTAAGCTATGGATGTATTCCGTTTGATAGGATGCCGTTTTGTACATCATTGAGAAATCATAATCCACGCATATACGATTTGCTGGACTGCCTATCGGAAAAAGGTAGAGAACATGAACTATTCGCACGCCATATTCAAAATAATACAGAGATAGAAGGGATGTTGTTTACACCCCAAAAGGATATAGTAGGTTTTGATAATATCGATGCGCTGATTAGTACATATAATCGCAAGTTATATCTTCCAAAACACGAACACAGAAAGCTGATGACTTTTCATGATTTTGTGTATATCAAAGGATATGCTGATGATAGCGCATTCATAATTCAAAAATTACGAGATCTGGCAACAAATGGAATAGCACAATATACCGGATCTGTAGATTCATGGCTGAACAAAGGCTCATATTCTATTGATTCGCCAGAGAAAAAAGACGCATTGCGAAATATGTTTGCAAAATCGCAGGTGGCGCTTATTTATGGTTCTGCCGGAACTGGAAAATCAACGCTGATCAATCATATTTCAAACTTTTTTTCTAACCAGAAAAAGTTGTATTTGGCGAATACACATCCAGCAGTAGACAATATGCGTAGGAAAGTAACCGCCAGCAATAGAGAGTTTAATACCATTGCAAGTTTTATTTCCGAAAAGAATCAGCACACAGAATGCGATGTTCTTATTATCGACGAGTGTAGTACAGTAAGCAATTCTGATATGCGAAAAGTCTTAGAAAAGGCAGAGTTTAAGCTTCTGGTTCTTGTAGGAGATGTTTATCAGATTGAATCAATCTATTTTGGAAATTGGTTTGATATTGCACGCAATTTCATTTCCCAAGACTCTATCTTCGAACTAACACATCCATACAGAACGCAAAATGAAAACCTTCTCACCGTGTGGGAAAGAGTGCGAAATCTGGACATTGCAATTTTGGAGCCGTTGGTTAAGAGCGAATATTCCATCCGTCTGGATGAATCTATTTTCTCCCATGCAGAAGAAGATGAAATCATTCTCTGCTTAAATTACGATGGATTGTACGGAATTAATAACATCAATCGCTTCTTACAGAACAGTAATCCGAGTCCAGCAATTCAATGGGGTATTGGATTGTATAAAGTTGGCGATCCTGTATTGTTTAATGAATCAGACCGCTTCTCTCCTTTGATTCACAACAATTCGAAGGGGCGTATTGTTGGTATTGCAACAGAGGAAATGAAGATTTGGTTCGAAATTGAGTTGGATTGCGTGATTAATGAATTGGATGCGTGGGGATATGATTTTGAATTGATGGATGCATCTAAAAGCGGAAATTCTATAATTAAATTCAGCGTTGATAAATACAGAAGCACCGATGAAGATGATGATTATTCTGACACAGTTGTTCCATTTCAAGTTGCTTATGCGGTATCCATCCACAAGGCTCAGGGTTTGGAATATCGTTCTGTGAAAATTGTAATTACCACCGAAACTGAAGAACGCATTACACACAATATTTTCTATACTGCAATCACTCGTGCAAAAGAAAAGCTTAGAATCTATTGGAGCCCGGAAACGGAAAAGAGTGTGTTGGAAAATCTAACAGTTAGAGATTCCAGGCGAGATGCCAATCTATTGAAGCAACTATATTCTCTGTGATTTTCGGATGTGCTTCTATTGTTCTTGTAAGATATAACAAATATAGCGTTCAGAATGAACGAGTAGCCATCAATGAAATTGATGTTCAAAGGGTATCAGGGAGATTTTCCTGGCGAGTTATTTTGCCAATTGAGACGAAGGAGAAAATGCGAAAATGAGCAAAGTGTTATAACCTTGCCCTGTTTGCCAGTTTCCTTCCAACATATAACTTGTGTCCAAGTTGGGAACAAGTACGAATTAACTTCTGCTCTAATTGGGCAGAAGTCAGATTTGAAACTTTCACCCAATTCAGGTGAAGATGTATCAGTTTTTTATTCCCAACTTGGGAATAATTTTGCCCGTATATTATAGGCGTTACAAATTGGCAAGCAGTGCAAACCTGTACAGGTTCACTTATTTACGAAGATTCCCACAGAGGAGAAATTTTCGCAAATTGCTTGTTGGGGAAGCATCCCCAATCCCCTTTGAACGCCACCTGCGCTGTCGGCTGCGCATTCATTCTGAATACTTTTACTTACTGACTTCTGCGCAATTTGCATAGAAGTTCAATTCCCTATAAACGAAAAATGAAAACATGGGAGAAGTTGTCCCTGATTATTTTTGTAATGCGTGACAATCCACTTCTCGACAAATTGTCAGGAAGTCTTGTGGGCAATTCGCCCACAAGTAACGAAAGTGCCAATGGTCGGATACAACTTCATCCCAAGTTGGGATGAAAAACTTCGTGCCAACTTGACACAAAGTTAAAAATGCAGGAAACAGAAAAACGAAAATCACTTCGACATAATTTGTGTAGAAGTTGAAAGTCTGGGTTTTATGCTTGTGGACAGGTTGGCCACAAGACAGCTCAGGTACTTTCTGAAAATCAACTTCGTCCCAAGTTGGGATGAAGTGCTACGGTGCAACTTGCGCCAAAGTAAAGCGTGGAGATTTTGTATTATAAATTCCTGATGAGGTGTATGGAATTTCATAAGCTTCGATGATACTTCTGGACAATTTGTCCAGAAGTATCATCAAGCGTCAATTAGAAAATCAAAAATATCTTTGCTGCAACTTTCGGTAAAATGAAAATCTGTTATTAGCTGCTTGTTCCTGAATTAGGAATAATCTTTTTGGCGAAATTGACATGATTGCGTGTTTCGACATTTCATGCTATGATAGTTACAGATGAAAATTAAATACTGCTTCATACAAGATTTTATTGATGGGTAAGCCCCATATTTATACAAACATATTTTAGTCAGTCCGAACTGTCGGAGCTGTTACATGGAAGCATCAAGTCAGATACAGAATCTTTTGTGTCTGTTATTGTTGCATCTGTGTAGCAGCTTTTTTCATTATCTGACTTTGGACCAAGTTGGTCCGAGATCGGAACCACAGACAGAAACGGAGGGAACTATTTGATTGCAATAATTCACAGAGGACAAAAATTCAAAGAAACTATGGAAGCCTTTCAGCAGAAACGAGCGGAATTTATCGCACAGGAAATCAGAAATTTCGATGCAGAAACCTTGTATGTGTTTCTGGAATGGATTCGTGGCAACGACCACAAACTTGATAGAATAACCGGGATGGCGGTATGATATGAGCGGAGGTGACTACCCATGAAGAAACAGAGAAGAGTTGAAAAAGATAACCGTGGCGTTGCGATATACGCCCGTAAATCTCGTATCACCAACAAGGGCGACAGCATCGGTGTTCAGTTCAAACAATGTGCGGATTACGCCAAAAAGGAATTGGGATTGGATGAGGAGTACGAATTCTTACAATACGAGGACAAAGGACTCAGCGGATATTTTTCAGACAGACCAGATTTTCAGAGAATGCTGCATGATGTGCAGAACGGAAAAATCAAAGCAATCGTATGTTACAAGCTGGATCGTGTCGGCAGAAAAACAGCCGACCTAATCCGCCTGATGGATTTCTTGGAAATGTACCATGTTAATCTCTTGATTTGCTCCAATGGTATCAATACTGCCAGCGGACTCTATAAAATCTTTATTCAGATATTCGCTGTCATTGCAGAATTTGAAAGAGATACTCTGACAGAAAGAATTGTAGACAATATGATGGAACTTGCAAAGGACGGACGATGGCTCGGCGGCAATACACCGATGGGATTTACTGTCCGTCGTGTAACAACCGGAAGTGGTAAGGGAAAATCAGCATACAGCTACTTAGAAAGCCTGCCAGAAGAAAAATGTATGGTTCAGCGTTTGTATGAAATCTTCAGAACCACTCGCAGCATCCAAAGTACTGCAAAACAGATGAATGAGGAAGGATTTCACACTCCTTCCGGTGCTACATTTAACGCATCCACCACAAGACTGGTTTTGAGAAATCCTATCTATTGTACTGCTGATAAACGCAGCTATGATTATTTCATCGACCATGACGGCAATGTGTTTGGAGATATGATAGAGTTTGACGGAACTCACGGATTGTCGGCTTACAATAAAACTGATCAGGAAAAGTATGAAGGCAGTGACAGCACATTTATCTCTCCGAAATATGTTCAGACCATTGAAAGCAAGCCTGTTAGCGAGTGGATTATTGCGGTTGGTAAACACGAAGGATTTATTCCAAGTGAACAATGGATTGAGGTGCAGGAACTTCTGGAGGCTATTGCAGAGAAATACAATCGACCTCATAGAAAAACCAACGCACTGTTGGCGGGGCTGGCGCATTGTCCTCACTGTGGCAGACGATTGAGTGTGATTCCTGAGTCCGACCGTTGGACGAATGGAAAGCCTCGATTTAAATATGTTTGTCCCGGTTATCGAAAAAAGGAATGTAATTTCAAGGCGGTAGATGGCGTTCTTCTGGACGAATTTGTGGTACAGCAGTTATCTGAACTATCGGATGAAAACAGCGAGCGTTTCAGAAGTATTCTGGAAATTAAAATAGAGGAGGTTCTGGAACAGTCACAGACGGTACAGGAACATAACCTCATTAAAAAGAAACGTGATAAGCTGAAAGTGGATATTGCAGCGCAGACAAGAAATCTGCGTGAAGCAGATGGCAGTATTAAGCAATTTATTCAAGAGGATTTGCAAAATCTGGCTGAAGAACTGAGGGAAACGGAGCAGCAGCTTTCCAAACTGGATGAAGGCAGAAAGAACAATATGATTGCCATCCGTGACTTGGAAATGACAAAAGAAAGGCTGCTCTCCTTTGCAGAGTATGCAAAAGATGCGCAGCCGGAGGTCCTGGTCACTTTTATCCGGACGATTGTAGAAAGAATTTATATCGTGGATAAGGATGACGAGCGTTACTGCCATATCTTTATCAAGGGCTGTTCCGGAGAAGATTACACCGGCTTCTTCCAGACAGCCGGTTACATAGAGCAAAATACTGTCCCTGTGTGTGATTCAGAACAGCATTGCATTCACTCCAAAGTATAGACGAAAAGTTATTTATAATCAATTAAAAGTTGATATAAGAGATATTTTGAAACAGTTATGTTCATACAAAGGAGTAGAAATCATCGAAGGGCATTTAATGACAGATCACATTCATATGATTACTTCCTATTAGGAACACTGTAAATACAAGGCTTTTCGGAGCCTAC
>OBIA01000268.1_pt1 | contig 38570 bp, 41 predicted proteins | sample 1519911 | NCBI WGS metagenome assembly OBIA01 (sample SAMN04209236, study PRJEB22552) | human gut metagenome | biome: gut; material: feces | host: Homo sapiens | place: USA: Oklahoma | reverse complement strand
CCCTACTCAACTGTGCGGAGGTGGGACGACGAAATCGAATTCTAACGAATTACCGATTTCTGTCCCACTCTCTTTCTTTATTCTTGGATCATGGCTAGGAGATCCTCTCCTGTAGTGGTTGGAAGGATCCGGACTCGTTTGAGGGCATAGAGGCCATCAGCGGAGCTGGCAAGTCCATTTTTAGTGGTGAGGCCTAGTTTGTAGTCAGCTTTCTTGGCTTGGTCGATCGTGACCTGGCTGTAGCGACCAGATGGGTAGACGATAACGCTGGTATTTTGATCCAGCACCTTATCCAGCAGGCGTTTAGAAGCGACCAGCTCATTCTTTTGGGTCTCAAGACTGGAATTGGCTAGGTCTGGATGATTGACCGTATGGCTTTCAAAGGTCAAGCCAGATTTTTTCATCTCTTTGATTTGGTCAAAGGTCAGGACATTTTCTTTTTCTTTTTGTGTAAAGTCCGTGATGATATTGTTAGTGGCGGTCATCTTATATTTTTTGAGAAGCGGATAGACGATAGTATAGAAATCTTCGACGCCATCATCAAAGGTTAGCCAGACAAATTTCTTTCCTTTTGGGACTTCATTCTTGGCGAGGATGCGATAGGCTTCCTCAGGTGTCAGGGTGTAGTAACCCGCTTTTTTCAGGGCCTTTAGTTGGCTTTCAAAGGTCTCTGGATCGACAATCAGATTGGCATTGGCAGCTTCGGACTCGGCCATATTGTGCACGGAGTGGTACATGAGGATGGGCAGTTTGACCGGCTTTTTCACCCGAGTCCACTCGATAGAGGAACTGTGTTCATCTAGCGAGCGCGTCATGGCAGTGCCACTGGTATTCCCGTCACTCGGCTGAGTGATCCGTTTGATCAGAAGAAAGCTACAAATAAAGATACAGACCAGTAGGAGGGCATTGATTCCAAGTAGGGCTTTGATTTTTTTAGGTACTCTTCGTTTACTCATAGTGTCACCGTTTTCATTATTTTCTTTATTGTACCACAAATTCTATGTTCTTTTCCAGAACTTGCTACAGGCAGAGCCTGTCATGAAAATTCAGAATTTTTAAGGCAATTGGCTGTCAAACGCTCAAGTTTTTGTTATAATGGAGCTACTATAGAAAATTCAAGGAGTCAATAGGATGTCTGTTAAGATTGCCTTACTAGGATTTGGTACTGTTGCAAGTGGCGTACCATTTTTATTAAAAGAAAACCATGAAAAAATCACTCAGGCAGCTCAAGATGAAATCGAGATCGCTAAGGTCTTGGTTCGAGATGATGCGGAGAAGGAAAAATTGCAAGCTGCTGGTCATAACTACAACTTTGTGACCAATGTCGATGAGATCATTGAAGACAAGGACATTGCCATCGTGGTCGAATTGATGGGTCGTATCGAGCCAGCTAAGACCTTTATCACCCGTGCGCTGGAAGCAGGGAAGCACGTAGTCTCTGCTAACAAAGATCTTCTTGCCGTTCATGGAAGTGAGTTGCTAGAGATTGCAAAAAAACACCAAGTGGCCCTTTATTATGAAGCTGCCGTAGCTGGTGGGATCCCAATCCTTCGGACCTTGGTGAATTCCCTTGCTTCCGACAAGGTGACCAAAGTGCTCGGTGTGGTCAATGGAACATCAAACTTCATGATGACCAAAATGGTCGAAGAAGGCTGGACTTATGAAGATGCTTTAGCAGAAGCGCAACGTCTTGGTTACGCTGAAAGTGATCCAACCAACGACGTTGAAGGAATCGATGCTGCCTACAAGATGGTGATCTTGAGTCAATTTGCCTTTGGGATGAATATCCAATTTGAACAAGTAGGTCACAAAGGAATCAGCCAAATCACTCCTCAAGATGTATCGGTTGCTCAAAGCCTTGGATATGTTATCAAGCTTGTCGGCTCCATCGTTGAAACAGAGTCAGGGATCGCAGCAGAAGTAACACCAACCTTCCTTCCAAAACAACATCCACTCGCAGGAGTGAATGATGTCATGAATGCGGTCTATGTGGAATCCATCGGTATTGGTGAGTCTATGTACTATGGACCAGGTGCTGGTCAAAAACCAACTGCGACAAGTGTCGTAGCCGACCTCGTTCGCATTGTCCGTCGACTAAAAGAAGGAACAATCGGTAAAGCCTTCAATGAATACAGTCGCCCTCTTCAATTGGCTAAACCAGAAGACGTGAAGAACAATTATTACTTCTCAATCAAGGCACCAGATGCGACTGGTCAAATCTTGCGTCTTGCGGAGATCTTTAATGCAGAAGGAGCTTCCTTCAAGCAAATCCTCCAAGAAGACTCAGATGGTCACTATGCAAGTGTCGTCATCATTACCCACCAAGTCAACCAGACCCAATTCAAGAACCTGGTTGAAAAATTGGATTCAGAGGCGAATTTCGAACTCTTGAATACCTTTAAAGTCTTGGGAGAATAAGCATGAAAATTATTGTTCCAGCAACCAGTGCCAATGTCGGTCCAGGATTTGATTCTGTAGGGATTGCCGTGACTCGCTATTTGACCATTGAAGTCCTTGAACCAGCAGATGCTTGGTTCATTGAGCATGATCTTGGAGCAGGGATTCCGACAGATGAGAAAAACCTCTTACTCTCAACAGCTCTTTCTATCTCAACTGATATGCAACCCCATCGGATCAAGATGACTAGTGAAGTGCCTTTGGCGCGTGGTCTTGGTTCTTCTAGCTCTGTCATTGTCGCAGGGATTGAATTGGCCAACCAATTAGCTAACCTCCAGCTATCAGATGCTGAGAAATTGCGCATCGCGACCGAGATCGAAGGTCATCCGGATAATGTAGCTCCAGCTATCTTTGGAAATATGGTCATTGCGAGCTACATCGGTGAAGATGTCCAATATGTCACGGCTGACTTCCCAAGCTGTGACCTTGTGGCCTTTGTACCGAGCTACCAATTGAAAACCAGTGATAGTCGAAATGTCCTCCCGAAAGAATGGTCTTATAAGGAAGCTGTTGCAGCTAGTAGCGTAGCCAATGTCGCTATCGCAGCTCTCCTCAAGGGAGATTTGCTGACGGCTGGTCGCTCCATCGAGTCTGATCATTTCCACGAACGCTACCGTCAATCCTTGGTCAAAGAGTTCCCTCAGGTCAAAGAAGTAGCACATGCGCATGGGGCTTACGCCGCCTATCTGTCAGGAGCAGGCCCAACGATCATGAACCTCTTAGCACCAGAGCATACAGCAGCCTTTGTCGCAGCTCTCGAAGAACTCGGGCTAGATGGTCAGATTTTCCAACTTAAAATCGACACATTTGGCGTTCGTGTTGAGAAATAAACCTCAATGTAACACAAATGAAAGAAGGATGTATACGAATGTATATGTCCTTTTTGCTTCTCCTATGGTAGAATGGGAATTGTATGGGGAAAAGCTCAAGCTTTCCCGAAAGTTTAGGGGGAAACATGAAACCAGAATATTTATATAGTATTGCTACTGATCTAGGTCTACAGTTTGATGGCGAAGCCCGTGTGATGTATGGAGAGCGTGAAGGCTTCTTGTTAGTCATTGAAGGCGCTCAAACCAAGAATGTATTTACCATTTCACTCAGTGTGAAACAAGGTTCCGAAGGAGACTTGATCGAAGATAGTGAAATTCTTTGGAATGAATTAAAAGAACAATCAAAAGCCATTAATGCTATCTCTTCTGATGGTTACTTGACCTCGATTGTTGTCAAAGGTGGAATGACCAAAGGCAAGGCCGTCGAAACCTTATGGACAGCTATCCAAGATATTGTTGATTTCTTGCTCAACCACCAATTTGTGCAAGTGAATGCGGAAACGGGTGAGGAAGGACCAATCGGTCTGTATCAAATTGGAGATGCGATCTTTTTAATCGACGATGCAACCTTTAGAGCCTACCAAGCCGAAGTGCAAGATACAGTTGAGGCTTATGAAGCGCGGGAAGAAAACTTCCTTTTAGGGATTGTAGGGGCTGTGATCGGTGTAATCATCGGTGGAGCAGTTGCCCTCTTGGTAGCGCGTCTCGGCTATGTATCTGTTTTAGCAGGGGCTGCCCTCGGTTATTGTACTATCAAAGGTTATGAGATCCTTGGTAAGAAATTGACTAAAAAAGGTGTGGTAGTTTCAGCTATTTTGATGGTCTTGACGGTCTTTTTGGTCAACCAATTAGATTATACTTTGGCGCTCATGAGTAAGCTCGATCTTCCATTTGATTTGTCCTGGACGATTGTCAATGAAGCGACATTTCAAGGGGATGTCCCAGACAAATTTTACTTGAATCTAGGAATGTTAGCTGTCTTCACTCTTGGTGGTGCTTGGATTTCGGTCAAATCAGCTCTGGATGGACAAAAGAATCGTGCCATTGCGCGTAAAATTGCATAGTGAATGATAAAAAGAAGGCTTGAATATTATAGGCCTTCTTTTGTTTTTTAGGGTCGAAAAATAGTCAAAAATTTGGTATAATAGTTTGTATTTTATAGAGAGAGAACAGACAGAAAGATGATTGAAAAAATAAATCAAATTCTTGAAGGGATTGATATCCGTTTTCAAGAACCTTTAAAACATTATACCTTTACAAAGGTAGGTGGGAATGCAGAATTTTTAGCTTTTCCTCGCAACCAATACGAATTAAAACGCATCGTCAAATTTGCAAACCAAGAGCAAATCCCATGGATGGTCCTTGGCAATGCGTCCAATATCATTGTCCGCGATGGGGGCATTCCGGGATTTGTCATTATGTTTGATCGCTTGCGTGACATCAGTGTGGATGGTTATGTGATCGAAGCAGAAGCAGGAGCTAAACTCATCGACACCACTCATGTGGCCTTGCACCATAGTTTGAAAGGCTTCGAGTTTGCTAGTGGCATTCCAGGCAGTGTCGGTGGGGCTGTCTTTATGAATGCGGGAGCTTATGGGGGAGAGATTGCTCATGTCCTTGTATCTTGTAAGGTCTTGACCAAGGAAGGGGAAATTGAAACCTTGTCGGCGAAAGAGTTGGCTTTTGGCTACCGTCATTCTAAGATTCAAGAGACAGGGGCTGTGGTCATCTCTGCCAAATTTGCTTTGTCTCCAGGCAATCACGAGCAAATCAAACAGGAGATGGAGCGTTTGACCCATCTACGTCAGTTGAAACAACCCCTTGAATACCCTTCTTGTGGATCTGTCTTTAAGCGTCCTGTCGGTCATTTTGCAGGTCAATTGATCAGTGAAGCAGGTCTAAAAGGCTATCGAATCGGTGGTGTGGAAGTTTCTGAAAAGCATGCTGGCTTTATGGTCAATGTCGATAATGGAACTGCTAAGGATTACGAAGATTTGATCGCCCATGTCATTGAGGCAGTAGAAGCTCACTCAGGCGTCCGTTTAGAACCAGAAGTTCGCATTATTGGCAAAGCCTAAGAGCTTAAGTATTGAAGAACAATTGATAGTGAACCATCGATAGCATCAGTCGGAGAGGGGGTGAGTGCCTATCGATACCGTAAATAGGTGGGGCAGTCTAGTAAGTCCCCGAGAGGTATTGGTGGTCTGACAGGTTTTCCTGTCAGCCGCTGCATTTTCGTTTGAAAAGCAGTTTGGTAATCGCAGTAAAGAAGGAATTTATGTGAATTGAAAAAACCAATTATTGAGTTTAAAAATGTTTCAAAGGTCTTTGAAGATAGCGGAACCGTTGTCCTAAAGGATATCAATTTTGAGTTGGAAGAAGGGAAGTTTTATACCCTGCTCGGTGCATCTGGATCAGGAAAATCGACCATCCTTAATATCATTGCCGGTCTTTTGGATGCGACGACTGGAGATGTCTACCTTGATGGGGAACGGATCAATGATGTCCCAACCAACAAGCGGGATGTCCACACAGTCTTTCAGTCCTATGCCCTGTTTCCACATATGACGGTCTTTGAAAATGTGGCTTTTCCCCTTCGTTTGAAAAAGGTGGACAAGGCTGAGATCGAACGTCGGGTTTCAGAAGTCTTGAAAATGGTCCAGTTAGCGGGATTTGAAAAACGTTCGATCCAAAAATTATCCGGTGGTCAACGCCAGCGGGTAGCCATTGCCCGGGCTATTATCAATGAACCACGAGTGGTCCTTTTAGATGAGCCCTTGTCTGCACTTGACTTGAAACTTCGGACAGACATGCAGTATGAGTTGCGGGAATTGCAACAACGCTTGGGGATTACCTTTGTCTTTGTTACCCATGACCAAGAAGAAGCCCTTGCCATGAGTGACTGGATCTTTGTCATGAACGAAGGAGAGATCGTCCAATCTGGTACACCAGTAGATATCTATGATGAACCGATCAACCACTTTGTAGCCACCTTTATCGGTGAGTCCAACATTCTAGATGGGCGCATGATCGAGGACTACTTGGTTGAGTTCAATGGCAAACGCTTTGAAGCCGTCGATGGGGGAATGCGTCCAAACGAACCAGTTGAAGTCGTCATTCGTCCTGAAGACTTGCAAATCACTCTTCCTGAAGAAGGCAAGCTCCAAGTGAAGGTGGACACCCAGCTCTTCCGTGGTGTGCATTATGAGATCATCGCCTATGATGATTTGGGTAATGAGTGGATGATCCACTCCACTCGTAAGGCCATCGTGGGAGAAGTCATCGGGCTAGACTTTGAACCAGAAGATATCCACGTTATGCGTCTCAATGAAACCGAAGAAGAATTCGATGCGCGGATCGAAGAGTACGTTGAAGTGGAAGAGCAAGAAGCTGGTTTGATTAATGCCATTGAGGAGGAAAGAGATGAAGAAAACAACCTCTAATCTATTTATCCTCCCCTATTTCTTGTGGATTTTTCTCTTTGTCTTGGCTCCTGTAGTCATGATCATCTTTCAATCCTTTTTCAACGTTGAAGGGCAGTTTTCACTTGAAAACTACAAAGAGTTCTTTACTTCGCAAAATCTGACCTATTTAAAGATGAGCTTTAATTCGGTCCTTTATGCCGGAATCGTCACCCTGGTGACGCTCTTGATCTCCTACCCGACTGCTTACTTTTTGACGCTGCTCAAACACCGGCAGTTGTGGTTGATGTTGATCGTCTTGCCAACCTGGGTCAATCTCTTGCTCAAGGCTTATGCCTTTATCGGAATCTTTGGGCAAAACGGCTCCATCAATAGCTTTTTAAGCTTTCTCGGAGTTGCTCCCCAGCAGATCCTCTTTACCGATTTCTCCTTTATTTTTGTAGCCAGCTACATCGAGTTGCCATTTATGATTTTGCCGATCTTTAATGTCTTAGATGACTTAGATCCAAACTTGATTAATGCCAGCTATGATTTGGGAGCCAATCGTTGGGATACCTTCCGTCATGTGGTCTTCCCCTTGTCCATGAATGGAGTCCGTTCAGGTGTGCAATCTGTCTTTATTCCTAGTCTGAGTCTCTTCATGTTGACACGGATGATCGGTGGAAACCGCGTCATTACCTTAGGGACTGCGATTGAACAGCACTTCCTAACAACACAAAACTGGGGAATGGGTTCTACCATCGGAGTTGTTCTGATCCTTGCCATGCTCTTTACCATGTGGGCAACTAGAGAAAGGAGAGAACGATGAAAAAAGTATCTCATTTCTATCTAGGTTTCGTCTTTTTGATCCTCTATCTTCCTATCTTTTATTTGATTTTTTATGCCTTCAATAAAGGGGGAGATATGAATGCCTTCACAGGCTTCACGCTTGAGCATTTCAATGAATTGTTCGCAGATAGTCGCCTGATGCTGATCTTATCAGAGACCTTCCTCTTGGCCTTCTTGTCAGCCTTGATTGCGACAGTGATTGGTACCTTTGGAGCCATTTATATCTACCAATCGAAGAAGAAGTTAGAAGGACCATTGCTTTCCATCAACAACATTCTCATGGTAGCGCCAGACGTTATGATTGGGGCCAGCTTCTTGATTCTCTTTACGACGGTGAAGTACCAGCTAGGTTTCCTATCTGTTCTGGCTAGCCACGTGGCCTTCTCGATTCCCATTGTAGTCTTGATGGTCTTGCCACGACTCAAGGAAATGAACCGGGATATGGTTAATGCTGCTTATGACTTAGGAGCTACCCAAGTGCAAATGCTCAAAGAGATCATGTTGCCGTATCTGACACCAGCCATTATTGCCGGCTACTTTATGGCCTTTACCTATTCTCTTGATGACTTTGCCGTGACCTTCTTTGTAACTGGAAATGGCTTTACAACCTTGTCTGTAGAGATCTACTCACGTGCGCGTCAAGGGATCTCCCTCAGTATCAATGCCTTGTCCGCCCTTGTCTTTCTCTTTAGTGTGCTCTTGGTCATCGGTTATTACTTTATCACCCGTGAAAAGGAGGAAGCAGCATGAAAAAACTTTATTCATTCCTAACTGGGATTGTCCTTGTCATTCTGGTCCTCTGGGGAATTAGCCACCAGATCGAAGCGAGCATGAATACCAAGAATAGTGACAAGTTGGTCATCTACAACTGGGGAGATTATATCGATCCAGAATTGCTCAAGGAATTCACAAAAGAGACAGGGATTCAGGTGCAATATGATACCTTTGATTCCAACGAGGCCATGTACACTAAGATCAAGCAAGGGGGAACCACCTACGATATTGCGATTCCTAGTGAATACATGATTGCTAAGATGATGGATGAGCATCTGGTTGAAAAGTTGGACCAATCCAAGATCAAAGGGATGGAAAATATCGATCCAAAACTCTTGAACCAATCGTTTGATCCGGGCAACCAATATTCAGTCCCTTACTTCTGGGGTACCTTGGGGATTATCTACAATACCAAGATGGTTAAAAATGCTCCTGAACATTGGTCAGATCTCTGGCGTGAAGAGTACAGAAATGACATCATGATGTACGATGGTGCGCGTGAGGTCATGGGAATTGGTCTCAATACCTTGGGCTATAGCCTCAATGAAAAGGATCCAAAGAAATTGCAAGAGGCAGTAGATAAACTCTACTCCTTGACGCCAAACATCAAAGCTTTGGTTGCTGATGAGATGAAAGGGTATATGATCCAAAACAATGCGGCTATTGGGGTTACTTTCTCAGGAGAAGCCAGCCAAATGCTGGATGCCAATAAGGATCTTCGCTATGTCGTTCCAACTGAAGCCAGCAACCTTTGGTTTGATAACATTGTCATTCCAAAAACCGTGAAAAATAAAGAAGCAGCATATGCCTTTATTAACTTCATGCTTCGTCCTAAAAATGCTTTAAAAAATGCTCTTTATGTCGGCTACTCAACGCCAAATAAAAAAGCCAAAGCCATGTTGCCAAAAGAAATCCAAGATGACCAATCCTTCTATCCAAGCGATGAAACACTGGACCATTTGGAAGTCTATCAACAATTAGGCAAGAAATTGCTTGGAGTCTATAACGATCTTTACCTTCAGGTCAAGATGTATCGGAAATAACACAAAAGGAACCTTCGGGTTCCTTTTTGATTGAAGATAAACTCCTATTAGAAACTTTCCTTAAGTGAGTACGGACGTCAGCGAACTTCTACGAAGTTCCATGACTTAGTTTTGAACCTAAAGTTTCAAAACTCCCGAGTGCTAGAAACCATCGTGTTTCTAGCACTTTTCTCACGACGGAAAGTTTCATTATATATTTAGATACTCTACAAAAATGCAACATTTGAATTTTTAGCATCACTTAGGTTGTTATTTGTAAAAAAGGATTATCTATATTCTGGCAGAACCCCGAAAGTTCTTTTATGATTGCTACATAAAGTCGCTAACTAGTGAGTTAGATTGAGATTCAAATGAAAGATGCTATAATAGTAAGGAAAGTGACTGGCCCATCCAGTCATGAAAGGAAGGATTGGAGAAGAAGAGATGAAGAGACAACTGGAATTATTTTTGATTATTCTGTTACCGATCCTAGGACTGGTTTTTCTAGGAGGAAAAATCATGACACTGACCAAAAGACCGGAGCAGAAGATAACAACCACTTCTTCAAAGAAAGTCATTCAAAAATCAGAAGAAGAGATAAAAAAAGAACAAGTAGCCTATTTGAAAAAACATGAAAAAGAAATCGGCGATTTTGTGAAAGCTCAAAATCCGAAAGTTGAATCCGTACAGATCGATTGGGATCAGACACAATGGAGTGATGGTGGGCTTACAACTCCCGAATATTATATAAATGTTTTTGGTCGGATTAATCATATTGAGAACTCAGGATGGGGAGTGGATATTCCCATGAATGAAGATGGGACTGTAAATCTTAAAAATATGACAATGGGTGATTACATCAGTATTGATGGTGAGCCTATTGACTAATGGAAATATAAAGCGTATTGAAAATGAACGATTTTAGAGAAAGTTACCACATGGAAAAACGAACGATATTTAAATTAATCACTACGATAGCTGTTTTTGTAAGTATGGGTGGTTGCGTAAAACCAAAAGAGCAAACGAAACAAGCGCAAACTGTCGTTTCTTCATCAACCAAAGAAGACAAAGAAGCCATAAAACAAAAACAAATCGCTTATCTCAAAGAGCATGAGCAAGAAATCGTCGATTTTGTGAAGTCTCAAAATCCTAAAATTGAGTCAGTTCAGATTGATTGGGATGAAACTCAGATGAGTGATGGTGGGCTTACAACTCCCGAATATTATATGAATGTTTTTGGGCGCATTAATCATATCGAGAACTCAGGATGGGGAGTGGATATTCCAATTAATGATGATCAGTCAATTAACATGCGAGAAATGTTTATGCTCCATGAACCTACGATTGGCGGAAAGCCTATTTCCTAGGTAGGTACAATGCATTTTGAAAAAGAACTGTTTTAGAGAAAGATAGCACATGATAAAACAAACGGTGTTTAAATTAATCACTACCTTAGCTCTCATTGCATGTATAGGAGGATGTACCATAAAATCAAAAGAGCAAACGAAACAAGTGCAAACTGTCACCTCTTCATCAACCAAAGAAGACAAAGAAGCCATTAAACAAAAACAGCTCGCATATCTGAAAGAACACGAGCAAGAAATGACAGCCTATGTTAAAGCTCATAATGCTAACATTACGCAGGTGACTTATGACTGGGATAGTATTAAAACAGTTGTAGGAGGTAATGGAACACCTCAGGGAGGTGACGAAATACTATTAGTTTATGGTTATGCAAATGGAAGCGATCTAACAAATTTTAGCCTGAATTTTACGTTAGACGAAAATAAGATGCCTAAAATAGATTCAATTGGTTCAGACAATTTGTATCGGGTAGAAAAGAAATGATCCGTCCGTTAGATAATTAGAGATGCAATAGAGGAATCACTTTTTAACGAAATAAAATGATGAAAAAACAAATAAACAATCTGATGATCGCACTTGCTTTCATTTTAACAATTGGATGTCTAGTAGGATGTGTGAAGCAAGAACGTGAAAAAAGCAGACAAGCGCAAACTACGATCTCTTCAACCACCAAAGAGGACAAAGAAACCATTAAACAAAAACAGCTCGCTTATCTAAAGGAACACGAGCAAGAAATCGTCGATTTTGTGAAGGCCCAAAATTCCAAAGTTGAATCCGTTCAGGTTGATTGGAACAGTATGCAAATTGAAGAGTCTGGGAATGGAACGCCTCAGGGTGGTGGATACAATTTATCTATTTCTGGTAAGATTAATCAATTAGAAAATACAAAATTCTCCGTTGATTTTTACCTAGAAGATCAAAATAGCATACCAACTATCAAAAAAATGGGCATGCTTAATGATATCTATATCGAGGAAAATGGTGGCTGGAAAATTTTTTCCTAAGTAAATAGAAGTATTAGTGTTAGGAGGAAAATGAAAAGTAAAATGAAGTGTACACTTAAGGTAATAGCTTTAATGCTTATTTTCACAAGCATTGGAGGTTGTACTGTAAAACAAAAAGCGCATGCGAAACAAGCGCAAACTGTCACCTCTTCAACCACAAAAGAAGATAGAGAAGTGATCAAACAAAAACAACTTGCTTATCTCAAAGAGCACGAGCAAGAAATCGTCGATTTTGTGAAATCAAAGAGTTCAAAGGTTGAATCTGTTCAGATTTATTGGGATCAGACGCAGTGGGGTGCGGCAGGAAATGGGACTCCACAAGGTGGTGACGAAATGATTCTCATTTTTGGTGGGTTTAATCAAAATCTTGAATCGAGTTGGCGAGTTGATGTAGTCGTGGAAGATGGGAAAATTAATTTAAAGACGATGTCTTTGGGCCAATACTTAAGGATAGGTGGAAGAATTTTCGAATAAATAGGTTGATAGATCAATTAAAAGTGTGTAGATTGGAGGGAATTGAATGAAGAGACAAATGGAACTATTTTTGATTATTTTGTTACCGATCCTAGGACTAGTTTTTTTGGAGGAAAAATCATGACCCTGACCAAAAGACCCGAACAGAAGATAACGGCCTCATCTTCAAAGAAAGTCGTACAAAAACCAGAAGAAGACATAAAAAAAGAACAACTGGACTATCTAAAAGAACACGAACAGAAGGTTATTGATTTAGTCAAAGCACAAAATTCAAAAGTTGAATCCGTTCAGATTGATTGGGATCAGACACAATGGGGTGATGGTGGACTGACAACTCCCGAATATTATATGAATGTTTATGGAAGTATAAATCATATTGAAGAATCGGGTTGGGGAGTAGATATCCCAATTAATGAGGACAATACATTAAATTTAGATGAGATGTATATAGGATCCGACATTAGAATAGGGGGAAGATTATTTGAGTAATTGGAATTTGAGCAGTTTTGATAATCGATATGCTTCATTAGCTGAATCAACATACAGAGATAGACTCCAACAAGTTTCCATATGAATGATTGGATCAAATCCAGGAAGAGCGTTCAAAGCTCAAATGGGAGTATGACAACGAGATAGATGCTTTCTATAAAAATCAGAAAAAGCTGGAATCGAAAGCCAAAAAAAATCAGTAAGGGTGCCCTTACTGATTTTTTAGTTGGTTCCGGATGATGCTGTATCTGCGCCACTATCTGTTGCTGTGGAGCCTTGGCCTTGTGCGGCAGATGAACTAGATTCTGTAGCAGATGAGCTATCGGTTTCTTTTTGTGAACTAGCATCTGTATTACTTGAACTGGTTTGTGTATTGTTGTTAGCATCTGTATTGGTAGCGCTGGAGTCAGATCCCTTATCATGAACCACGACGACGCTGGTGCTACTAGATGGTTTGTCTTCTGTTTTTTGATTGTCTTTATTGAGCAGACTCATGATGGTAAAGGAAGTGACGATAATCCCTAAGAGACTGGCAATCGTAGCTACAACCGTTTGAAATACGGACAAACCTTGTTTGACTTTCTCACCGCGAGATGGTCTTGTATCTGCTTTTTCCTCTGGTTTTTGGTTTTTGTTACTTCTTGAATATTGTGACATGTTCTTTCTCTTTCTATCAAAAATTGTTTTTTAACACTTTCCTATTATAAGTCATTTTCTGAAAAATGTCTAAAAAGAACTGAATTTTATAGAGTAATTTTGCCACATCTCTCTTTATCAAATCCTTGTCCCAAGCGGTTAGAAATGATAAAATAGAAGTTACGTAAAAAGAAAGTGATGGATGCGTAGGACATGATCTATTTTGACAATTCAGCAACGACTAAACCCTATCCAGAAGCCCTTACGACTTATACAGAAGTAGCGACTCGGATCTGGGGCAACCCTTCTAGTTTGCACAATCTAGGTAGTCAAGCGACTCGTATTTTAGAGGCTTCTCGGAAACAAATTGCGGAGCTAATTGGCAAGAAAGCTGATGAAATTTACTTCACGTCTGGTGGGACAGAAGGGGACAACTGGATCCTCAAGGGTGTCGCCTTTGAGAAAGCTCCTTATGGCAAGCATATCATTGTCTCTGACATCGAGCATCCTGCCATCAAGGAATCGGCTGCTTGGTTAAAGACACAGGGATTCGAAGTGGATTACGCTCCTGTGGATGCGCGTGGCTTTGTCAAGGTGGATGCCTTGGCTAGTCTTCTCCGTCCGGATACGACCTTAGTCTCTGTCATGGCCGTCAACAATGAGATTGGCTCCATCCAGCCCATCCATGACATCGCGGCTCTTCTAGAAGATCGCCCAACTATTAGTTTCCATGTCGATGCGGTTCAAGCTTTGGCAAAGGTAGCAACAGAAGTTTATCTACCGGAGCGCGTGGACTTTGCGACCTTCTCTAGTCACAAATTCCATGGACTTCGCGGAGTAGGCTTTGTCTACATCAAAGAAGGCAAAAAGATCACCCCTCTCTTAACCGGAGGTGGTCAAGAAAAAGAAATGCGCTCGACAACTGAGAACGTGGCAGGTATCGCAGCAACAGCAAAAGCCCTACGTTTAGCCATGGAAAACCAAGAAGCTTTTGCCAGCAAGACCCAGCAGATGAAAGAAGTCATCCGCAAAGAATTGGCCAACTATCCAGATGTCACTATCTTTTCTGGTGAGGATCACTTTGCGCCTCATATCTTGACTTTCGGGATCAAGGGGGTTCGTGGAGAAGTAGTAGTCCATGCCTTTGAAGAGTTTGATATTTACATCTCGACAACCAGTGCCTGCTCGTCCAAAGCTGGTAAACCAGCTGGAACCTTGATTGCTATGGGAGTGGACAAGAGTATTGCACAGACAGCTGTTCGCTTAAGTCTCGATCTTGAAAATGACATGAGCCAAGTCGAGCAATTCTTGACCAAGTTCAAACTGATTTACGAGCAAACACGAAAAGTACGTTAATTTTAGAAGGAAATCAACATGACCTTAACCTATTCAGAAATTATGATTCGCTATGGAGAGCTTTCTACTAAAGGAAAGAACCGTATGCGTTTTATCAATAAACTTCGCAATAATATCCAAGATGTTTTATCTATCTATCCAGCTGTCAAAGTGACAGCTGACCGCGATCGGGCGCATGCTTATCTGCATGGGACGGATTATGAGCCAGTAGCAGAATCCCTCAAGCAGGTTTTTGGAATCCAAAATTTTTCACCCGTTTACAAGATTGAAAAATCTGTTCCGGCCTTAAAAGTGGCGGTGCAAGAGATCATGAAGGAGATTTACAAGGACGGCTTGACCTTTAAAATCTCAAGTAAGCGCAGTGACCATACCTTTGAACTCGATAGTCGCGAGCTCAACCAAACCTTGGGTGGTGCGGTCTTTGAAGCGATCCCAACCATCCAAGCTCAGATGAAAAAACCAGATATCAACTTGCAAGTTGAAATTCGAGAAGAAGCAGCCTATATTTCTTATGAAACCATTAAAGGAGCAGGTGGCCTTCCTGTTGGTACGTCTGGCAAGGGCATGCTCATGCTTTCTGGTGGAATTGACTCTCCAGTAGCTGGTTACCTAGCCTTGAAGCGTGGAGTGGATATCGAGGCAGTCCACTTTGCTAGCCCGCCTTATACCAGCCCAGGTGCTTTGAAAAAGGCCCATGATTTAACACGGAAGTTGACCAAGTTTGGGGGCAATATCCAATTTATCGAGGTGCCCTTCACAGAGATCCAAGAGGAAATCAAGGCCAAGGCACCAGAAGCCTACCTCATGACTTTGACCCGTCGCTTTATGATGCGTATTACAGACCGCATTCGCGAGGTTCGCGGTGGTTTGGTGATTATCAATGGTGAAAGCTTGGGACAAGTGGCTAGCCAAACCTTAGAGAGTATGCAGGCCATCAATGCCGTGACCAATACGCCGGTTATCCGTCCGGTAGTGACCATGGACAAATTGGAAATCATCGATATTGCCCAAGAGATTGATACCTTTGAAATCTCTATCCAGCCATTCGAAGATTGTTGTACCATCTTTGCACCGGATCGCCCAAAGACGAATCCGAAACTCAAAAATGCGGAGCAGTATGAGCAACGTATGGATGTGGAAGCTTTGGTTGAGCGTGCGGTAGCAGGTATCATCGTAACTGAGATCACACCAAAAGCAGAAAAAGATGAGGTCGATGACCTGATTGAGGATTTGCTATAAAAATAGTTGTACTAAATGAATAAACTACACCCTAAAAGTTGAGATGAAACATCTAGCTTTTGGGGTGTTTTCTATTTGAATGAGCCAGTGAGAAGACAGTTTTGTTTTCTCATATGAACCATGAAAAACAGAATAGAAAAGGTAATGGAGATCATCCTCATAGGACTGTTCTCTATCGAAACAAAGAAAAGGATCTAGACCGCAACAAAAGAACTAGATCCTTTAAAATATTGAGGATAAAATAGTTTTAACAATGGATCTGAGTTTAGCTTCTAGCTTGAATAGTGGCTTGAGCGACAGCTAGTCTGGCTGCAGGAATGCGATAAGGAGAGCAGGAAACATAGGTAACTTGAATCTTCTGGAAGAAGGAAATAGAAGAGGGATCTCCACCAACTTCACCACAAATTCCAATAGGGATGTTTGGTTTTACCTGACGTGCTTTGCGGATAGCTATTTTCATTAATTCGCCAACTCCTTCTTTATCAACCATTTGGAAAGGGTCAAAAGGCAGAATTTCAAGCTCTTTATATTGGCCAATAAATTTTCCAATATCATCTCGAGAGAAACCATAAGTCATTTGGGTCAAGTCATTGGTTCCAAAACTGAAGAAATCAGCTTCTTCAGCAAGTTTGTCAGCTGTTAGGCAAGCTCGTGGAAGTTCAATCATGGTACCAATTTCATAAGGGAACGGTTCTTGATCATACTGCTTGAAGAGTTGGTCAATATGCTGAACCAAATAGTTTTTGATGAACTCTAATTCTTTCTGATCTGCAATTAGAGGAACCATGATTTCAGGTTTGATCTCTTGACCTTGCTGATGTAGCTTGATAGCACTCCTAAAAATGGCTTCTGTTTGCATTTTGTAAATTTCAGGTTTTGTAATGCCAAGACGGCAACCACGGTGTCCCAACATAGGGTTATTTTCTTGCAAACTTTCGATACGATCGATTAATTTTTCAGGAGATTTTTTAAGTTTTGTTGTTAAAATTTCAATCTCTTGAAAATCCTTAGGTAGGAATTCATGCATCGGTGGATCCAATAGGCGGACAATCATCGGTTTATCTTGGACCGCTTGGAACATTTGATAGAAGTCTTTTTCTTGGAACTCTAATAGCCTATTTAAGGCTTCTCGTGTTTCTTCTTCTGTATCTGCTAAAATGAGACGTCGCATTTCGAGGATTCGTTCTTGTCCAAAGAACATATGTTCCGTTCGGGCAAGTCCAACACCTTGGGCACCAAATTTCATGGCAGTTTGCAAATCTTTGATGGTCTCTGCATTCGCTCGAACTTGGAGGATTGCTACTTCATCAGCCCAAGAAAGTAAACGCTGAAGATCTTGGTTATGTTCGACTAGGCTAGTTGGAATTTCTCCACTATAAATACGGCCGGAATAGCCATCGACCGAAATAATATCTCCTTCAGTAAGGACAAGAGGACCACAGGAAAGGATTTTGTTCTCTTCGCTGATATTTAACTCTCCACAACCAGCAACACAGCAGGTTCCCATTCCCCGAGCAACAACAGCAGCGTGAGAAGTCATTCCCCCTTGACTAGTGACAATGGCTTGGCTGACAATCATTCCTTCAATATCTTCTGGTGATGTCTCCTGTCTAACAAGGATTACTTTTTTACCCTCCTGATGGGCTTCTTTTGCTCGGTCGGCAGTAAATACGATTTCGCCAGTAGCAGCCCCTGGACTTGCTGGTAGGCCTTGAACTATGAAAGGAGCCTTCGCTAGAGCGGATTCTTGGAAAACTGGATGAATCAGTTGACTAATAGAAGCAGGAGAGATTCTCAGGAGAGCTTCTTCCTTATTAATAAGACCTTGGTCTACCATATCTAGAGCAATTTTTAAAGCAGCCTTTGCTGTGCGTTTCCCATTACGGGTTTGTAGAATATAGAGTTTGCCTTTCTCAATAGTAAATTCAATGTCTTGCATATCCTTATAGTGGTTTTCAAGGATGGTGGCATAGTCTCTAAAAGATTTATAGACTTCTGGTTGTGAAATTTTTAATGAGGCGATGGGCTCTGGAGTACGAATACCAGCTACGACGTCTTCCCCTTGAGCGTTAAGTAAAAATTCACCAAAAAGTTCTGGTTCCCCATTAGCGGGGTTCCTAGTGAAGCAAACACCTGTTCCACTGGTCTGATCACTATTCCCAAAAACCATAGATTGAACATTTACGGCTGTTCCTAAATCATGAGGGATCTGATGCAATTCGCGGTAAATCCTTGCTCGATGATTATTCCAGGATTTGAAAACTGCTTGAATCGCACCATAGAGTTGTTGATTTGGTTCTTCAGGAAACTGGTAGCCGTGTTTGGAATAAAGATCCTTGTATTGATTAATCAATTCCTGATGTTCGTACAAGTCTAAATTATGGACTGTTTTTGCTTGCATTTGTTCAAATTGGGCGAGACAATCATCAAAAAGTCCTTTATCAATGCCATAGACAACATCCGCGAACATCTGGAGTAGACGACGGTAGCAGTTGTAGGCAAAATCTAGATTGGTCTGTTTGGCTAGTAATTGAGTACGTTGGTCGTTGAGGCCAAGATTTAGGATGGTATCCATCATTCCAGGCATGGAAAATTTGGCTCCGCTTCGGACAGAGACCAAGAGCAAGTTAGGATTTTCTCCGCTGAAGGTTTTTTCTGTTTTTTTCTCCAAATGAGTAACCGCTTTCAAAACATCTTCTTTTAAAGTGGAATCGAAGAAGTCAGGGTTATCTAAATAATTGATACAACTTTGGGTGGTGATTGTAAATCCAGGTGGGACTGGTAGTCCCAAACGGCTCATCTCTGCCAAATTAGCCCCTTTTCCGCCTAGGAGATCCTTATCATTTGCACTTCCTTCTTCAAAGGAATAAATCCATTTTGTCATATTAGCCTCCAAAATTTATAAAATATGTATCACATTTATGACAAAACCATTGTAATATACATCACATATCCTTGTCAAACAATAAATACATTTTTTTATTTGACAATTTTGATCAATGTGCTATAATTTACAATAAAAATGATGATTATTTAATAGAGTTTGAAGTATATGTTCTACATTTTTTCTTTCACTATTTTTTAATATCGCTATTTTTAAAACTAAGGAAAGGTTACGACTCATTGAAATTAAGTGAACGTCAAAAAAAAATAGTCGAAATTGTTAAAATCCAACAGCCAGTAAGTGGAGAGCGAATATCTGAATTATTGGATATTTCAAGAGCAACTCTTCGGTCAGATCTTTCTTTTTTGACCTTGGTTGGTATTTTAAAAGCAACTCCAAAAATTGGTTATACTTACTCAGGATCTGATTTAGAAACCTTGTTCTTTTTTGATACCTTTCAAAAAGATGTAGCTGATATCATGACATCACCTGTTCTTGTCACTCATGATTCTTATATTCAGGATGCGATTATCACATTATTTATGTACGATGCAGATGTTCTTTATGTAATTGATGAAGATAAACTACTACTTGGAATTATGTCACGCAAAGATTTGTTACGTGCATCACTAAATTCAAATATTGATAGCACCCCAGTAGCCGTCTGTATGACAAGAATGCCACATATTATTACTTGTAACAAGGATATGAATATTTTAGAAGCTGCTGCACTTCTTCAAGATCACTCCATTGATTCATTGCCTGTAGTAGAGGAGACAAACGACCGAAAAATCGTAGGAAGTGTGACTAAATCAGCCCTGCTAGATTATATTATACAGCATGCTAGAAGTGCAGAAATGAAAAGAGAAGAGGGATAAATATGAAAAAAGAAATCATCGTTTATAGTATTTCGGATTCTTTGGGGGGGACCTCCCAAAAATTATTATCAGCTGTTAGCGCGCAGTATCCTGATATTATTTTTAATAATAGTTATCGCTTCCCTTTCATCAATCAAGAAGAGGAGTTGTTGGATATTTTATGTGATGCCCTGAAGGATGATGCTCTTGTAATCAGTACCTTGGTGAATAGTCAGTTGTCAGCGGTAGCCAGGGAATTTAGCCAAAAACAGGGCCTGTCTTATCTAGATCTGATGCATCCATTTTTTGAAATCATTCAAGAAAAAACAGGGACTAGACCAATCGAAGTCCCAGGAACATTGCATCGTTTGGATAGCGATTATTTTAAGAAGATTTCAGCGATCGAGTTTGCTGTCAAATATGATGATGGTAAGGCACCGCAGGGGTTTTTAGACGCAGATTTGGTTTTGCTTGGTGTTTCCCGTACTTCTAAAACTCCCCTCAGTATTTTTCTAGCCAACAAGGGCTATAAAGTTGCAAATTTGCCCCTGATTCCAGAAGTTCCTTTACCTCAGGTATTAGAGAAGGTCGATTCTCGTCGATTGATTGGTCTGGTCTGTGAGCCTGAAAAACTAATGAAAATTAGAAGTCATCGGCTAGGATCTTTAGGGCTTGTCCAGGAAACGAATTACACAGATTTAGAAAAGATATATCAGGAATTAGATTATTCAAAGATAATCTTTAAAAAATTAGGGGCCCAAGTGATCAATATGACGGACAAATCCATTGAGGAAACAGCCTTCTTAATCGAGGAGCAATTGAAGAAGATGAATTAAGTTTCGGATGTGATTGCACTGTACAAAATAGGGTATCTTGGAGAGATAAGATGGAGCAATATAAGCGTATTTTACTAGAAAAATTTGATACTCGACAAAAGGTTATTACTGAGCTCACGAATCTTGAGGCAATTTTAAACCTTCCTAAAGGGACAGAGCTCTACATTAGTGATATTCATGGAGAATCTGCGGCTTTTGATTATATTTTGAGGAGTTGTGCAGGAATTTTAAATGAGAAAATTAATGACTGTTTTGAAGATTCCTTAATACAAGAGAAAAAGGATCTACTGTCTGCCTTGGTGTCTTATCCAGAGCTGATTTTAGAGCGAACGAATAAAAGTAAAGAGTGGTATAAGTCTACGATTCCGCAACTCTTGATCTTATTGAATTTTGTAGCTGCTAAATATAGTCGTTCCAAGCTTAGAAAAGCCCTACCACAAGAATATGCATACATTATAGAAGAACTGATCTATAGCGATATCTCTCTAGCAGAAAAAAAGTCTTATTTTCACAACATATTGGGCTATGTCATTGAACTACGAGAAGCAGATCCTTTTATTTTAGGGATTGCTAGAAGTATTCGTCGCTTATTGATTGATCACCTTCATGTGGTAGGAGATATCTTTGATAGAGGGGCGGGAAGTCCTCAAGTGATGGATGAACTCCTTCGTTTCCATTCTTTAGATATTCAGTGGGGAAACCATGATATTATTTGGATTGGAGCTTTCTTTGGTTCCAAAGCTTGTTTATTAAATCTATTACGTATTGCAGCTCGTTATGGATACTTATGGGATATCGAAAAGGCTTATGGCTTGAATATTCGTTCTCTAACCTTGTTTGCTGATAAAACCTACAAAGAAAATGCTAAATTTAGACCTATTTTAGGAAATAGAGAGAAAGAGTTTACAGCTGAGGAAATATTGCAATTAGAGAAGGTGCATCAGGCACTAGCGATTATCCAGTTTAAGTTGGAAACTCAATTGATGAAGAGACGTCCAGAGTTTCAGATGGAGAATCAGATCTTGCTAGATAAAATTGACTATTGGAAGGAGTCACTTACTATTGATGGGGTGACTTATTCCTTGCAAAACACCTGTTTTCAAACGATTGATTCATCAAACCCATCTGAATTAAGTTTGGAGGAAAGTCAAGTCGTAGACTGTATGTTGGCCTCCTATCAAGGTTCGCCAAAATTAGCTAAGCATATCGAACTGCTAATGAAAAAGGGTTCCATGTATAAAGTTTACAATCAACATTTGCTTTTTCATGGCTGTATTCCCTTAAAGGCATCTGGTGAGTTTCAACCTTTTGTTCTTCATCAAGTCCAGTACGCAGGTAGAGAATTATTGGATTTCTTTGAATACCATATACGTCTAGCATCAAAAAACAAAGAAATTGGGGATGATTTTTCAACTGATTTAATTTGGTATTGCTGGAGAGGAAAGTCTTCCCCATTATTTGGAAAAGATAAGATGACGACTTTTGAACGTTATTTCATTGAAGATACAAATACTCATAAGGAACAGGAAAATGAGTATTTCACTTATCGAAATTCTAAAAAAATTTGCCAGTTTATCTTAGAGGAATTTGGTCTCACTTCACAAGAATCCCGTATTGTGAATGGACATACACCGGTTAAGACTGGAAAAGGAGAATCGCCCATTCGTGGTGAAGGACTGCTCTTTGTAATTGATGGAGGGTTGTGTGAGGCCTATCAAAAGAAGACTGGTACTGCTGGCTATTCTTTACTCAATAATTCCTATGGTTTTCAACTGGTAACCCATCAGCCCTTCCAAAATGTTCAAAAGATAGTCGAATCACCTTTTGAGCAGACCTCTTTGAAGAAAGTCATTGAGGATGTAGAGGAAAGAAAACGGATCAAATCGACAACAATCGGTCAGATTTTGCTAGAACAACAACAAGAATTAATCAAATTGCTACATGAATTTTATGACTGTTGAAGTCATTTGTCCAAGAAAATAAAAGAAAGATGACTGAAGAATACTAAGCAGGCAGTTTCTCCTCAAAAGTTCATGGGAAGGAGTATATAATATCTATTTTTATCTTAAAATTGACTTTTTAGATAAAAATCCGTTTTCAAGGGGCAAAAAAGCTTGTCTTTGTCTGATAGAAGTGATATACTTAGAGAGTTGACTATGCACATGCCTGTGCAACCGCTCGAACATCGTCGCTCATTTCCATGAGAGTAAGTGGTTCGTCCCACGATGCTAGGCGAGTCTTCACAAAAATACGGGGAAACCCAAAAATACATAGGAGGTGCATAATGAGCACATACGCAATCATTAAAACTGGCGGAAAACAAGTTAAAGTTGAAGTTGGTCAAGCAGTCTACGTTGAAAAATTGAACGTTGAAGCTGGTCAAGAAGTTACATTTAACGAAGTTGTTCTTGTTGGTGGTGAAAACACTGTTGTCGGAACTCCACTTGTTTCAGGAGCTACTGTTGTTGGAACTGTTGAAAAACAAGGAAAACAAAAGAAAGTTGTTACTTACAAGTACAAACCTAAAAAAGGTAGCCACCGTAAACAAGGTCACCGTCAACCTTACACTAAAGTTGTCATCAACGCAATCAACGCTTAATTTTTAGGAGAACACATGATACAAGCAGTCTTTGAACGAGCCGAAGATGGCGAGCTGAGGGGTGCAGAAATCACTGGGCACGCTGGAAGCGGTGAATACGGCTTTGATGTCGTGTGTGCATCGGTTTCGACTCTAGCCATTAACTTTGTCAACTCTGTTGAGAAATTTGCAGGCTACGAACCGGATCTAGAATTAAACGAAGAAGAAGGTGGCTTCCTTCGGGTAACGATCCCGACAGATATTCCACCTCATCAAAGAGAAATGACCCAACTATTCTTTGAATCATTTTTCTTAGGGATGGCAAACTTATCGGAGAACTCTTCAGAGTTCGTCCAAACAAGAGTTATCACAGAAAACTAACATGGAGGAAAACAATTATGTTGAAATTGAATCTTGCTAACTTGCAACTTTTCGCCCACAAAAAAGGTGGAGGTTCTACATCAAACGGACGTGATTCACAAGCAAAACGTCTTGGAGCTAAAGCAGCTGATGGACAAACTGTAACAGGTGGATCTATCCTTTACCGTCAACGCGGTACTCACATCTACCCAGGTGTGAACGTTGGACGTGGTGGAGACGATACTTTGTTCGCAAAAGTTGAAGGCGTAGTACGCTTCGAACGTAAAGGTCGCGATAAAAAACAAGTTTCTGTTTACCCAATCGCAAAATAATAAGGTTTCCTAAACCTTTTTTCCCGAGCCTTGATCCAAAGGTGAGGAAGCTAGAGATAGCATAAATAAAAGCTTTCCGGATTGACGGAAGGCTTTTTTCTTTCATCTATTATAAAAATATCATGTTTACTCTTGTTAATATAATGTTTGAATTTGTGTTTTTTGAAAAATGTAGTATAATAGAGACAAATATAGTAGGAATGGAAGTAGTACCATGAAAGATAGCAGACATGTTGAAATTCTTCAGGAACTGGATCGAAAAAGTGTGGTATCGGTCAAAGAACTAAAAGAACTCTTTGGGGTGACAGACATGACCATTCGTCGCGATCTGATCGATCTTGAAAAACAAGGCCTTTTAGTTCGCGTGCATGGTGGGGCCCACAAAAAGGTAAAAGATAGCTTGTTAGAGGCTTCTCACAGTGAAAAAAATCTGATCAATATTGAAGAGAAACGAACGATTGCCAAAAAATGTGCAGAGTTAATCGAAAATGGGGATACAGTCTTTATTGGGTCTGGCACGACAACGGACTTTATTGGTGATTATCTAGAAGGCAAGGATGTCAGTATTGTAACCAATTCTTTACCTATTTTTGAGAAATTAAAGGATTTCCCAAATTACGATTTGATTCTAGTTGGTGGTCGCTATCGGATGAAAACTCAAACTTTTGTCGGCCAATTTGCCAATAAACTCTTAAAAGAAATCAAGGTTTCTAAAGCCTTTATCGGGGTGAATGGAATCGATGGGCATAGTGTTTCCACAGCCAATGAAGAAGAAGGAAATGGCAATGCTATTATTCTTAATAATGCGATAGAGAAATATGTGGTAGCTGATAACAGCAAGTTTGATAGTTATTCCTTCTACAGTTTTTATCGTGTGGAAGATCTGAATGCCATTATTACCGATGATAGTATTCCAAAGAAAATCAAAGACAAATATGGCTTGTATACGAAAATCATTTAAGATCAAGAGGCTGGGACAAAAGTCCTAGCCTCTCAATTATTTTTGGATTGTCGGGCAAGACGCAGTGGTTGAGTGGGCTCTACTACGCTGATTTCATCAGCTTTTACAGCCCTACTCAACTGTGCGGAGGTGGGACGACGAAATCGAATTCTAACGAATTACCGGTTTCTGTCCCACTCTCTTTTTACTTATTTAAGGATGTTGGAAAATGACGGTTAGAAAGAGCCATATAGCTTGATAGGAACAAAAATGAACAAAATGAGACAAAAATGATTGACATTCAATCAATATAGTGATATATTATAACCATAAAATAAATAGTTAGATAAGGAGGTGGCAGCAATGGGTTTAAATCAACTCTTTAACAAAGATCTTGTGTTTTGCCTACACGCCAAGGATCAAACAGATCTCTTTGAGCAGGTAGCGAGCTTACTTGAAGAGCGACAGATTGTGACACCAACCTATCGTTCCGCTTTGATTGAGCGTGAAAAGTCTTTCCCGACTGGATTAGACATGGAATTTCTTGGTAAGGACTTACCAAATGTGGCGATCCCGCACACAGACATTGTCCATAATCTCACTGAGAATGTGGTTGTTGTTCGTTTGGATCAACCGGTAACCTTCCATAATATGATTGCTCCAGATAAGGAAGTTCAAGTTTCACTTTTATTCTTCATTATCAACAATTCAAGCTCTAGCCAAACGAATATTTTGGCCCAGCTGATGGATTTCTTTACATCTAATGGAAATCTCGAAGCTCTATCAAAATTAGATAGTGAAGATAAGCTTTATCAATACATTACGGGAACTATTTCCTAAAACATTCGTAAATATTTATAATGGAGGACATCCAAATGATTAAAATTTTAGCTGCCTGTGGTGCAGGTGTTAACTCTAGCCACCAAATTAAGAATGCCTTGGAAGAAGAGTTGTCAAACCGCGGTTATGATGTGCGTTGTGACGCTGTCATGGTCAAAGACGTGAATGAAGACTTGATTTCAGGCTATGACATCTTTACTCCAATTGCTGCAACTGATTTGGGATTCGATCCTGGTATTCCAGTGGTAGAAGCAGGACCAATTTTATTCCGTATTCCAGCAATGAGTGCGCCAGTTTTTGATAACATCGAAGCTGCCATTAAAGAACATGGATTAAGTTAATATTTTTTTAAAACAGTTTGTAAGCGTTATCCAATGATAAAGTTGGAAATGATTAAAGCGTAATATATAAAATTATAAATCGGGAGGATTTATTATGAATGGCATTATTGATTTTGCCAATAAATTTTTCAAACCAATCCTAGACATGGGTGCACCGATCATTATGTTGATCGTCTTGACTTTATTGGCTCTCTTGTTTGGAGTGAAATTCTCTAAAGCCCTTGAAGGTGGTATTAAACTTGCCATCGCCCTTACTGGTATCGGTGCCATCATAGGTATGCTTAACACAGCTTTCTCAGCATCTCTTGCAAAATTTGTTGAGAATACTGGTATTCAATTGAATATTACTGACGTTGGTTGGGCGCCTCTTGCGACCATCACTTGGGGGTCAGCTTGGACACTTTACTTCTTGTTGATTATGTTGATCGTCAACATTATCATGCTTGCGATCAAGAAAACAGATACACTTGATGTCGATATCTTCGATATCTGGCACTTGTCTATCACTGGTCTTTTAATCAAATGGTATGCTGACAACAACGGTGTCAGCCAAGGAGTTTCACTTTTCGTTGCCACTCTTGCAGTTGTCCTTGTAGGGGTTATGAAAATCATCAACTCAGACTTAATGAAACCAACATTTGATGATCTTTTGAATGCACCAAGTTCATCACCTATGACATCTACTCACATGAATTACATGATGAACCCAATCATCATGGTCTTGGATAAAATCTTTGACAAATTCTTCCCAGGTCTTGATAAATACGACTTCGACGCTGCTAAGTTAAACAAGAAAATCGGTTTCTGGGGATCTAAATTCTTTATCGGTTTCCTTCTTGGTATCGTCATCGGTATCATGGGTACTCCACATCCAGTAGCTGGTGTGCAAGATGCTGCCAAATGGGAATTGGTTATTAAAGGTTGGTTGAGCCTAGGTTTGACTGCTGGTGTCTGCTTGGAATTGTTCTCATTGATCGGTTCTTGGTTCATCGCAGCGGTAGAACCATTGTCACAAGGTATTACAAACGTTGCTACTAAACGTCTTCAAGGACGTAAATTCAACATCGGTTTGGACTGGCCATTTATCGCTGGTCGTGCTGAAATCTGGGCTTGTGCGAACGTACTTGCACCAATCATGTTGATCGAAGCAGTGCTTCTTTCTAAAGTCGGAAATGGGATCTTGCCACTTGCTGGTATCATTGCTATGGGTGTGACTCCAGCCTTGTTGGTTGTAACACGCGGTAAATTGATCCGTATGATCATCTTCGGAAGCCTTCTCTTGCCACTCTTCCTTCTTTCAGGAACATTGATTGCACCATTTGCAACTCAATTGGCTAAGAGTGTTGATGCCTTCCCTAAAGGGGTAGCTTCTACTCAATTGATCACTCACTCAACTCTTGAAGGACCAGTTGAAAAATTGCTCGGTTGGACAATCGGTAACGCAACAACTGGTGATATCAAAGCCATCCTTGGTGTAGTTGTCTTCTTGGCATTCTATATCGGAATCTTCGCTTGGTACAGAAAACAAATGATCAAACGTAACGAAGAATATGCTGCAAATGCAAAATAATCGTCATATGTAGTTTGAAAACTGACACCATATCTGTTGTGGATATGGTGTTTTTATTTTAAAAAAATGTTCGAAAATAAACAATTTAATGTTGACTTTCGTTCAAAATAGGTGTAATATAATATCAAAAGTAAGAAAATGTTCCTTTGTGAAAAATTAACAACAGGGATATTTACTGAAACGAACAAAAGGAGGACAGGACATGTCTATTGTAATTGGTGCAGATGCTGCAGGATTAAGATTAAAAGATCTCGTGAAAGAGTTTCTTGTAAAAGAAAACTTCGATGTTGTGGATGTAACTGCTGAAGGTCAAGATTTTGTTGATGTGACACTTGCAGTTGCGAGTGAAGTGAACAAAAACGATCAAAATCTTGGAATCGTGATTGATGCATACGGTGCTGGTCCATTTATGGTTGCAACTAAAATCAAAGGAATGGTCGCAGCAGAAGTTTCAGATGAACGTTCTGCTTATATGACACGTGGACACAACAATTCTCGAATGATTACCATGGGTGCCGAAATTGTTGGGGATGAATTGGCCAAGAACATTGCCAAAGGCTTCGTCAATGGTAAATACGACGGTGGCCGTCACCAAATCCGTGTCGATATGTTGAATAAGATGTGCTAATGAGAGGAGAATTCAAATGAGAATTGCAATTGGTTGTGATCACATTGTGACAAATGAAAAAATGGCTGTTTCTGATTTTTTGAAATCAAAAGGATATGAAGTGCTCGACTTTGGGACTTATGACCATACACGTACCCACTATCCAATCTTTGGTAAAAAAGTCGGTGAAGCCGTAGCAAGTGGCCAAGCAGATCTTGGTGTTTGTATCTGTGGTACAGGTGTTGGAATCAACAATGCTGTTAACAAAGTACCTGGTATCCGTTCTGCTTTGGTACGCGATATGACAACTGCTCTTTATGCTAAAGAAGAACTCAACGCGAATGTGATCGGTTTCGGTGGTAAGATTACTGGTGAATTGCTCATGTGCGATATCATTGAAGCATTCATCCACGCTGAATACAAACCAACTGAAGAAAATAAAAAATTGATCGCTAAAATCCAACATGTGGAAACCCATAATGCCCATCAAGCGGATGCTGACTTCTTTACAGAATTCCTTGAAAAATGGGACCGTGGTGAATACCACGACTAAGAGGTGACATATGATATTAACGGTCACGATGAACCCTTCGATTGATATCTCTTATCCTTTGGATCTACTCCAGTTGGATACAGTCAATCGAGTAGCTGAGGTGAGTAAGACAGCCGGTGGGAAGGGTCTCAATGTTACCCGTGTACTTTCTGAGATCAAGGATCCAGTAGCAGCGACTGGCCTACTTGGTGGTCGGACGGGGCAATTCATTCTCGATCATTTAGGAGAAGGGATAGAGGAACGTTTCTTTGAAATTGCTGGAGATACACGTAATTGTATCGCCATTCTTCACGAAGGCAAGCAAACAGAAATCTTAGAAAAAGGTCCAACCATTTCTGAGAAAGAAGGGAAAGACTTTCTCAACCATTATCGTCACTTGGTTGAACAAGTAGAGGTTGTTGCCATCTCTGGAAGTCTTCCTGCTGGTTTACCAGTGGACTACTATGCTAGCCTTGTCAAGATTGCAAGGGAAGCTGGAAAATCAGTCGTACTCGATTGTTCGGGAGCTTCTTTAGAGGCTGCCATTCAAGCAGCTGTCAAGCCTACGGTCATTAAACCAAACAATGAAGAGTTGTCTCAATTGTTAGGAAAAGAAGTGAGTAAGAATGTGGAAGATTTAAAAGAAGTTCTTCAGGATTCTCTCTTTGATGGCATCGAATGGGTGATTGTCTCCCTTGGTGCAAATGGCGCTTTCGCTAAGCATGGGGATGTCTTCTATAAGGTAGATATTCCTAAGATCGATGTCGTCAATCCAGTCGGATCTGGTGATTCGACTGTTGCAGGGATTGCATCTGGTCTCTATCATCATGAGAGTGACGCAGACTTGCTCAAGAAAGCAAATATTCTTGGAATGTTAAATGCACAAGAAGCACAAACAGGACATGTCAACATGGGGCACTATGATGCCTTGTATCAACAATTAATCGTAAAAGAGGTATAAAATGGTATTAACAGAACAAAAACGCAACTATTTGGAACGTCTTAGTACAAAAGACGGTGTCATTTCAGCTTTGGCCTTCGACCAACGTGGGGCTTTGAAACGCTTGATGGCCAAATACCAAGACACAGAACCAACAGTAGCACAAATGGAAGAATTAAAAGTCCTTGTAGCTGATGAATTGACAAAATATGCTTCATCTATGTTATTGGACCCAGAATATGGTCTACCTGCTACAAAAGCCTTGGACAAAGATGCAGGACTCTTGCTCGCATACGAAAAGACAGGCTACGATACGTCTAGCACCAAACGCTTGCCTGACTGCTTGAACCTTTGGTCAGCAAAACGCATCAAAGAACAAGGCGCAGATGCTGTGAAATTCTTGCTCTACTATGATGTAGACAGTGCAGATGAACTCAACCAAGAAAAACAAGCTTATATCGAACGCATCGGTTCTGAATGCGCTGCTGAAGATATTCCATTCTTCCTTGAAATCTTGGCTTATGATGAAGGAATTGCAGATGCAACCTCTGCTGAATATGCGAAAGTGAAACCTCGTAAGGTGATTGAGGCTATGAAAGTCTTTTCAGATCCTCGTTTCAATATCGATGTCTTGAAAGTGGAAGTTCCAGTTAATGTGAACTTCGTGGAAGGATTTGGAGAAGGAGAAGTTGTCTATAGTCGTGAAGAAGCAGCTGCTTTCTTCAAAGAACAAGAAGAAGCAACCAACCTTCCATACATCTACCTCAGTGCAGGTGTATCAGCTAAGCTCTTCCAAGAAACCTTGGAATTTGCTCATGCATCTGGTGCAAACTTCAACGGTGTTCTTTGTGGACGTGCGACATGGGCAGGTTCAGTAGAAGCTTACATCAAAGATGGAGAAGCAGCTGCTCGTGAATGGCTTCGTACAGAAGGTCGACAAAATATTGAAGAATTGAACGCAGTCTTGGCTAAAGTAGCAACACCTTGGACAGAACGCGTATAAGATTCAAATGATGATTGCCTCCTAAAGCAACAGTTAGAGAGTGGGACAGAAATCGGTCATTCGTTAGAATTCGATTTCGTCGTCACACCTCCGCACAGTTGAGTAGGGCTGTAAAAGCTGATGAAATCAGCGTAATAGAGCCCACTCAACCACTGCGTCTTGCTCGACAATCCAAAGATGATTGAGAGGCTAGGACTTATATCCCAGCCTCTTCATTATTTTAAGGTCTTGTTTATTTTTTATAAAAAAATGTTTAAAAATTTTTGCTGTAAGGGTTTACAAAACAAAAAACTTATGATAGAATAAGTTTATAAGTTGAATAGCAGTGAGCGTTACTAAGTTAGATTAGGCGTGACCACAAGTAGATGAACAATTAGTGTATGCTAGTTTTTTCAGTTGCTTCGTGGTCATTTTTATTTGCTTTTAACAAATTTTACAAAGGAGAGCCTCATGTATCGTATTATCCATCCAATGAACAATAATGTTGCTTTGGTTCAAAATGAACTACAACAAGAGTTGATTGTTATTGGGAGTGGGATTGCTTTTGGGAAAAAGAAAAATGATCTAGTAGCTGATGATAAGGTCGAAAAAGTATTTCGTTTAAACACGGATGAGTCAAGAGAAAACTTTATGGCCCTTCTAAAGGATGTTCCTCTTGATTTCATTACAACCACTTATGAAGTGATTGATACCTTGTCTAAGAAATATGCCTATCCTGTTCAAGAATATATCTATGTGACATTAACAGATCACATCTTTTGTTCTTACCAGGCAGTTCAACAGGGAAGATACAAACACAGTGACCTTCCTGATGCGTCTGCTATGCACCCGATTCCCTATAAAATCGCAAAAGAAGCGATTGAGATCTTTCGAAAGCGGCTCTTGGATCAACTTCCTGACGATGAAGTGAATCGTATCGCTTATCATTTCATTAATGCACAAGGGGAAATGATTCATGAGCAAGATCCAGATGTCCAGGACCGACAAGTTATTTTGAAAGCTGTAGAAGAAAAACTAGCTCAAAATGGCTTGAAACGGAAAGAAGAAAACAGTCATTTCTATGATCGCTTTATGATCCATCTCAATTATTTCCTAGATTCGCTAGATAAGGGAAGAGAAGATCCAGAAGGTTTGAGCGAGATGGAACAACTGATTCAGCTAAGTTATCCAAAGGCTTATGAGATTAGTCATCAAATCTACCAAACCATCGCTGAACAGACAGGAGCCAAAATATCTCCTAATGAAAAAGTCTATTTAGCCCTTCATATTCAACGTCTATTATAAAAATTTTCAAAAGGTATCATAAGGAGGAACCAACATGAATAAAGAAGAAGTCCAATTACTTGGCTTTGAAATTGTCGCTTATGCCGGTGACGCTCGATCAAAATTAGTGGAAGCCTTAAAAGCTGCTGAAAATGGTGATTTTGCTAAAGCAGAATCCTTAGTAGAAGAAGCAGGGTCCTGTATCGCTGAGGCTCACAAATCTCAAACGACCATGCTAGCGCATGAAGCAGCAGGAGAAGAAATCCCCTATAGCATTACCATGATGCATGGTCAAGACCATCTCATGACAACGATCCTATTAAAAGACGTGATTCACCATCTGATTGAACTATATAAAAGAGGAGCGAAATAATGAATAAACTGATTGAACTGATTGAAAAAGGGAAACCTTTCTTTGAAAAGATTTCTCGAAACAAATATTTGCGAGCGATTCGTGATGGTTTCATTGCAGGGATGCCTGTAATCTTATTCTCATCTATCTTCATCCTAATTGCGTATGTACCAAACGCATGGGGATTCCATTGGTCTAAAGATATTGAAACTTTCTTGATGACTCCATATAGCTATTCTATGGGCATCTTGGCCTTCTTCGTTGCTGGGACAACGGCTAAGGGTTTGACAGATTCAATGAACCGTGACCTCCCAGCAACCAACCAAATCAACTACATTTCAACAATGTTGGCTACTATGGTTGGCTTCTTGCTCATGGCTGCTGAACCTGCTAAAGATGGCGGATTCTTAACAGCATTCATGGGGACTAAAGGGTTGTTAACAGCCTTTATTGCTGCATTCATTACTGTTAATGTTTACAAAGTCTGTGTGAAAAACAATGTGACCATCCGCATGCCGGACGAGGTTCCACCAAATATTTCACAAGTATTTAAAGACTTGATTCCATTTACATTATCAGTTGTACTCTTGTATGCACTTGAATTAGTTGTAAAAGCAAGCCTTCATGTAACGGTTGCTGAATCAATCGGTACTCTTCTTGCTCCACTATTCTCAGCTGCAGACGGATACCTTGGTATTACCTTCATCTTTGGTGCTTATGCCTTCTTCTGGTTTGTAGGTATCCATGGTCCTTCAATTGTTGAACCAGCTATCGCAGCGATTACTTATGCAAATGCTGAAGTAAACTTGAAGTTGATTCAACAAGGAATGCACGCAGATAAGATCCTTACTTCAGGTACTCAAATGTTTATCGTTACTTTGGGTGGTACTGGTGCGACTCTTGTTGTTCCATTTATGTTCATGTGGTTAACGAAATCAAAACGTAACCGTGCCATTGGACGTGCATCTGTAGTCCCAACATTCTTTGGTGTTAACGAACCAATCTTGTTCGGTGCTCCAATTGTATTGAACCCTATCTTCTTTGTTCCATTTATCTTTGCTCCAATTGCAAACGTATGGATCTTCAAATTCTTTGTTGATACCTTGGGAATGAACTCATTTACTTCTAACCTACCATGGACAACTCCTGGACCTCTGGGTATTGTTCTTGGTACGAACTTCCAAGTACTTTCCTTCATCCTTGCTGCACTTCTTGTTGTAGTGGACGTAGTTATTTACTACCCATTCCTTAAAGTTTATGATGAACAAATTCTTGAAGAAGAACGTTCTGGTAAATCTAATGATGAATTGAAAGAAAAAGTAGCTGCAAACTTCAATACAGCGAAAGCTGATGCTATCCTTGAAAAAGCTGAAGGTGAACCAGCTCAAAACAATATCACAAAAGAAACAAACGTATTGGTTCTTTGTGCCGGTGGTGGAACTAGTGGACTTCTTGCCAACGCTTTGAATAAAGCTGCTGCAGAATACAATGTTCCTGTGAAGGCTGCTGCTGGTGGTTACGGTGCTCACCGTGAAATGTTGCCAGAATTTGACCTTGTTATCCTTGCTCCTCAAGTAGCTTCAAACTATGAAGATATGAAGGCTGAAACAGATAAACTTGGAATCAAATTGGCTAAGACTGAAGGAGCTCAATACATCAAGTTGACTCGTGATGGTAAAGGCGCTCTTGCATTCGTTCAAGAACAATTTCAATAATAAATAGATTTACTGTTGATTGAAGTGAGATGGAGAAGGATTGCTCACTGACTCCTCTCCATCTTGCTTTGTTTTTATTTTATGATTGAGAAGGGGAAACTTATGTCAAAAACATTACCTAAAGATTTTATTTTCGGTGGCGCAACAGCAGCCTATCAAGCAGAAGGTGCTACACATACAGATGGTAAAGGACCAGTTGCTTGGGACAAATACTTAGCAGACAACTATTGGTATACTGCTGAACCAGCGAGCGATTTCTACCATAAATATCCAGTAGACTTAAAATTAGCAGAAGAATATGGCGTAAATGGTATCCGTATTTCAATTGCTTGGTCACGTATTTTCCCAACTGGCTATGGTGAAGTCAATCCAAAAGGGGTAGAATTCTATCATAAGTTATTTGCAGAATGTCATAAACGTCATGTAGAACCATTCGTAACTCTTCACCACTTTGATACTCCTGAAGCTCTTCACTCAAACGGAGACTTCTTGAATCGTGAAAATATCGAACACTTCGTAGATTATGCTGCCTTCTGTTTTGAAGAGTTCCCAGAAGTCAACTACTGGACAACCTTCAATGAAATTGGCCCAATCGGTGATGGTCAATACTTAGTAGGTAAATTCCCACCAGGTATTCAATATGACCTTGCCAAAGTCTTCCAATCACACCACAATATGATGGTTTCTCATGCACGTGCTGTGAAATTGTACAAAGACAAAGGCTACAAAGGTGAAATCGGGGTTGTTCACGCCCTTCCAACTAAGTATCCATTGGATCCTAAAAATCCTGCAGACGTACGTGCTGCTGAGTTGGAAGATATCATCCACAACAAATTTATCTTGGATGCAACCTACCTTGGACACTATTCAGATGCAACCATGGAAGGTGTAAACCACATTTTGTCTGTTAATGGTGGTAGTCTGGATCTTCGGGACGAAGACTTTGCAGCACTTGAAGCAGCTAAAGATTTGAACGACTTCCTTGGAATTAACTACTACATGAGTGACTGGATGGAAGCCTTTGATGGCGAAACTGAAATCATCCACAATGGTAAAGGGGAAAAAGGAAGCTCTAAATACCAAATCAAAGGTGTTGGACGTCGTGTAGCTCCTGACTATGTCCCTCGGACGGATTGGGACTGGATCATCTACCCTCAAGGTTTGTATGATCAAATCATGCGTGTCAAGAAAGATTATCCAAACTACAAGAAGATCTACATCACTGAAAACGGACTTGGATACAAAGATGAATTTGTGGACAACACGGTTTACGATGATGGCCGGATCGATTATGTGAAACAACACTTGGAAGTCTTGTCGGATGCGATTTCTGATGGTGCAAACGTCAAGGGCTACTTCATTTGGTCCCTGATGGATGTCTTCTCATGGTCAAATGGTTATGAAAAACGCTATGGTCTCTTCTATGTAGACTTTGAAACCCAAGAGCGCTATCCGAAGAAATCGGCTCATTGGTACAAGAAAGTAGCTGAAACTCAAGTGATTGAATAAGTATCAACTGGAACTGTTTTAGTTCCAGTTTTTTTATTTTCACTTGATGAAGATCTCTTAAACGCATTTCTTCTTTCAGCCCCTAATTTATGGTATAATAGATCGATACTGTAATAAGGAAAATAGAATGAATATACAACAATTACGATATGTAGTGGCGATTGCCAATAGTGGTACTTTTCGTGAGGCTGCTGAAAAAATGTATGTGAGTCAGCCGAGCTTGTCTATTTCAGTACGCGATCTGGAAAAGGAACTGGGCTTTAAAATTTTTCGTCGAACTAGTTCGGGGACATTTTTGACCCGTCGGGGAATGGAATTTTATGAAAAAGCGCAGGACGTGGTTAAGGGGTTTGATATTTTTCAAAATCAATATGCCAGTCCTGAAGAAGAGAAGAAAGAATTCTCTATTTCTAGTCAACACTATGACTTCTTGCCACCATTGATGACGGAATTCTCGATCCGCTATCCGGAAAATAAAAACTTCCGCATCTTTGAGTCAACGACGGTCCAAATTTTGGATGAAGTGGCTCAAGGGCATAGTGAGTTGGGGATTATTTATCTCAACCGTCAAAATACCAAGGGAATTATGCAACGGGTTGATAAATTAGGGCTTGAAGTGGTGGATTTGATTCCTTTTCAGACTCATATTTACCTTCGCAAGGGACACCCTCTGGCTAAGAAGAAAAAACTGGTCATGGAAGATCTAGCTCAGTTGCCAACTGTTCGCTTTACCCAAGAAAAAGATGAGTATCTCTATTATTCAGAGAATTTTGTCGATACCAGTTCGAGCTCCCAAATGTTCAATGTAACCGACCGGGCTACCTTGAATGGGATCTTGGAGCGGACAGATGCTTATGCGACAGGATCAGGCTTTTTAGATAGCCAGTCAGTGAATGGCATTACCGTGATTCCTTTAGAAGACAACTTGGACAATAAAATGGTCTATGTCAAACGCGAAGAGATGGATCTCTCCCCTGTAGCAGAGAAGTTTGTCGAGGTCATGGTAGAGTATTTTGATCAAAAGAGGTAAGAAATGAAGAGAAAAACAATGGTTCCGGTAGCAATCGTGCTATTGGTCCTACTGGATCAGTTGGTCAAATGGTATGTAGTCAAGAACATTCCACTGGGTGTCGTTAAGTCTTTTATTCCCCATGTGGTCAGCCTGACCTATCTTCAAAACACAGGTGCAGCTTTTTCGCTTCTTGAAAATCAGCAATGGTTCTTTACCCTCATCACGCTAGTCGTGATGGTGGGGGCCTTTTACTATCTTTATAAGCACCTCAAGGGGTCGCTTTGGATGGTGACGGGCTTGACCTTGGTGATTGCAGGTGGCTTGGGGAATTTTATCGATCGCCTGCGTCAGGGCTTTGTGGTCGATATGTTCCACCTGGATTTTATGAATTTTGCCATTTTTAATGTAGCAGATAGTTATTTGACAGTTGGAGTTTTCTTGCTCCTGATCCTGATGTTGAAAGAGGAAACGCATGGAAATTAAAATCGAAGTAGCCGGTGCGCGACTGGATAAGGCTTTGGCGGATTTGACTCCCTTATCACGAGCTGTAGCCAATGAGCAGATCAAAGAAGGAAAAGTTCTGGTAAATGGAACTGTGAAAAAAGCTAAGTATACGGTCAAAGAAGGAGACATCATCCAGTATGAAGTCCCAGAAGTGGAAGAGGTCAGCTATGAAGCAGAAGATCTGCCCTTAGACATCGTCTATGAGGACCAGGATGTCGTCGTCGTCAATAAACCCCAAGGCATGGTTGTTCACCCCAGTGCGGGCCACACCAGTGGAACCTTGGTCAATGCCCTTTTATACCATGTCAAAGACCTTTCAGGAATCAATGGGGAATTGCGTCCAGGAATCGTCCACCGGATTGACAAAGACACGTCAGGCCTCTTGATGGTCGCAAAAAATGACCAAGCCCACGTCGCCTTAGCAGAGGAACTCAAAGACAAAAAATCTCTCCGGAAGTATTGGGCCATTGTCCATGGCAATCTTCCTAACGATCGGGGCATGATCGAAGCACCAATTGGTCGTAGTGAAAAGGAACGGAAAAAACAAGCGGTGACGGCTAAAGGAAAACCTGCAGTGACCCGTTTTCAAGTCTTGGAGCGCTTTGGAAATTACACCTTAGTAGAGTTGCAACTGGAGACCGGTCGCACCCACCAAATTCGGGTGCACATGGCCTATATCGGCCATCCAGTAGCTGGAGATCCTGCTTATGGTCCTAAGAAGACACTCAAAGGACAAGGACAGTTTCTTCATGCGCGGACACTCGGCTTTACCCACCCTCGCACAGGAGAGACTTTGGAATTTACAGCAGAAGTGCCAGCGATCTTTGAGAAAACGCTGGAAGACCTTCGAAAAGGATAATGAAGAATGGCTGAATGGAGATTCAGTCACTTTCATTACATACGAAATAAATAGTATTAGAAAGAAACATAGAGATGAAAGCAAAACGAATCGTCTTTAAAGTAGGGACCTCGTCTTTGACCAATCCCGATGGGAGTCTCTCCAGACAGAAGGTCAAGGTCATTACCCAGCAGTTGGCTCTCTTACACGAATCGGGGCATGAGTTGATCTTGGTCTCATCAGGGGCGGCTCAGACTTTCAAAGGGGCCGCCAGTATGGTCTTAGAGACGGGGCAACATCCTGGAAGCTTGAAGGATGCGGTTTGTAGTCCAGGTGGCTCTACCATCGCAGGAGTCAACCGCTTAGAACAAGTCGGCCTACGGGGCGACATTATTGCAGGAGTAGAAGTAGCCTATAAACGCACCCAAGAAATGGGAAAAGAGGCAGGGAAGAATTAGAAAAAAGATTGGTTTTTGCAAATCTTTCAAATTGAAGACAAAGTCCTCTTAGAAACTTTCCTTAGGTGAGAACGGACGTCAGCGAACTTCTTCGAAGTTCCATGACTAATTATTGAGCCCCTTCGCTCTTTAATTTCTGGGCTCAGGCTAAAACAGTTTCCCAAACTGTTTTACTCTCAATAATTCCGAGTGCTAGAAACAAAAGTGTTTCTAGCACTTTTCTCACGACGGAAAGTTTCAATATTTATTGAATAAGCCTAATAGTAACTATCGTTTTTATTTTCAGCATCATTCTAGTTGTTTTATGTAAAATACAATTTTCCATCAATCTGAATAGAGCCTGTTACTCTACTTCTTCTGATACAAATCAAAAACGATCTTGTCATTATAGAGGTCAATGGTA
>OBIA01000260.1_pt1 | contig 39238 bp, 39 predicted proteins | sample 1519911 | NCBI WGS metagenome assembly OBIA01 (sample SAMN04209236, study PRJEB22552) | human gut metagenome | biome: gut; material: feces | host: Homo sapiens | place: USA: Oklahoma | reverse complement strand
TTCTTATGGTATGGAACCTGAACAAGAAGCCTTATCTATTGTTTCCTTCAAGGACCGAGAGGCCGCTTCCCCAGTTAATAAATTAAATCCCAAGAAAAATTATTTGAATTCCCCCTCCGCCATAGCCTTGATCGAAGATGCATACTCCGAAGGAGTCATTCCGGACACTTTTTTGAATTGTCTGGAAAAATAATGGATGGAGGTATACCCAAGGTGTTCTGCAACCTGGGTAAAATTTAATTGCTTGGTACGTATTAATTCTTTTGCAGCATTGATCTTCAGCATTGAAAAATATTCAATGATTCCGAGATCACAATGTTCTTTGAAAATCTTTTGGAGCTGTGAACGTCCAATCAGATTGTCTTTGCAGATCTGATCAATGGTAACATGTGTATTCAGATGGCTTTCCAGGTAGTCGGTAACACGATTGAAAACTTCGGCATCGCTTTTACTTTTTGTAGCTTTGGGGGCATCTACTTTTGAAAGTTTTTTCTGAAGGACGACCGGATTGGAATAGCGGCGGATCAGGTGGATCAGAAAATGTTCCAGATAGAGTCTGATCATCTGCTGAGATCCAAATGTATTGGAATCCTTTAAAGGCATATTCTGTAGATAAGGATCATCCAGTCTGCAGTCAAAACAGCGTCTGGCTTCTATTATAATGTCGGCAAGCAGATTACGCTCTGTCTCATCAATCCGCAAGATCCTGTCATTGAAAAAGTACATGGCATCATCATGGCATTCAAAAGAAATAACAACCAGGTTGGGCGCAATATTGCCGGTCGCTTTAACATTATGAAATTCATTGGGCTTGTGAAAAACAAGATCTCCTTTTTTTAATATCGTATGCGTTTTTCCTCTGGTTACATCAACTTCGCCTTTGTCGACACAGACAAACTCCCAGAAGTTGTGAGATTCTCCTTCAAAGCTGAAATCACTCATATATTCAAAATAATGAATACTGAAGATTCGTCCTAAAGTGATAGAATTATGTAAATCCACTCCATAGTATGCCATGCTTATTCTCCTTTGCGTGTATGTTTTACAATATGTTTTGTAAATAAAAGCAAGTCTGTGAAAATAATACTTTGTAAAATCTATACAATATGATACAATAAATTTGTTCAAAAATCAAATAACTAATGCAGATAGTGCAAATTTAGAGTTCTATAAGATAAAGATTTTTGTGCAAGTTTGTATTAGAATAGATTTAACAACAAACGATACGAAATAGGAGGAAACGTGTTATGAAAAAGAAAATTGTGAGCGCACTTCTGTGCGTGGCAATGGCAGCTTCACTGGTTGTAGGATGCGGAAGCAAATCAGGTTCAGACAGTGGAAGCAGCAAAGGTGGGGACAAACTTGTATACTGGGCTATGTGGAGTGAGGATGAACCACAGGCAAAGGTTATCAAGGAAGCTATCAGTAAGTATGAAAAAGATACTGGTGTTAAGGTTGATGTACAGTTCAAGGGACGTACCGGACAGAGAGAGGGACTGGAGCCGGCTTTGAGCGCAAAACAGCAGATTGATTTGTTTGATGAAGATGTTAACCGTGTAAACGGAAGTTGGGGAAAATATTTATTAGATCTGGAAGATATGGCTAAGGATTATGAATCTGAGCACGGTAACGAGACATTGTTCAAGATTGCACGTAATGCATATGGTCAGACACATGATGGAGATGATACAATACACAGCATTCCATATCAGCCATCTATCTTTGGTTTCTTCTACAATAAGACATTATTTACAAAAGCAGGAATCGAATCCGTACCAACTACATGGGAAGAATTAGATGCAGCTTGTGCAAAATTAAAAGAAGCAGGAATTACACCAATTACAGCAGATGATGCTTATCTGACATCATTCATTGGATATCATCTTGCAAGATATATCGGACAGGATGGAGTAAAAGCTCTGGTAACAGGAGAAGAATATAATGGCGAATCTGTAACATGGGATGATGAAAAAGTTAAAGCAGCAGCAGAAAGTTTTGCTGATTTCGCTAAGAAAGGTTATTTCTCAAAAAATATCGCAACAAACAAATATCCGGCAGGACAGAATCAGGAATTTGCTCCTGGTGATGCAGCAATTGTTATCTGCGGATCATGGCTTCCAAATGAAGCAAAAGATTCTGTAGCAGAGGATCTTGAATGGGGTTACTTCAATTACCCATCAGTTCCGGACGGAAAAGATGATAATACAGCTAACAACATTGCAAACCAGGTACTTGCAATTAACAAGGATTCTAAGATGGCAGACGAAGCATTCCAGCTTATCGAGTACATTACAACAGGTGAGTACGATAAGAAGATGACAGAAGATGCTCTTTGTATCCCAACTGACAAAGCCAATTCAGATGCATGGCCGACAGAACTCGCAGGAGTAAAAGAAGCATTCGATGCAACAACAACTTTCTATGACTGGGCAGCAGGCGTAGAAAGCAACAATGATATCACACCTGTGCTTCAGGAAAATACACAGAAACTTGCTTCAGGCAAACTGGACGCAGCAGGATTCATCAAAGCAATGAAAGAAGCAGCAGGAAAGTAAAATCAGACAGTAAAGAAAAGAGACTAGATAGTGATCAATATGGTGGCAGGGCGGTTACTACGCGGCCACCATATTTTAGTAAAAGGAGGCATATACGTGAAGAAGAATAAAAAAATGATCGTTGGGTTTCTTGCCCCGGCAGTAATCATCTTCCTCATAGTATTCCTGTATCCGATTATCAGAACCATTATGATGAGTATGTATAAGATCGAGTCAGTAACGGATACAATGGAATGGTGGACATTTGTTGGATTGGGCAACTACCAGAAGTTGTTTACGACAGCGATCTTTAAAACAGCAATGATGAACATTTTGAAAATCTGGGCACTGGGTGGAATCATCGTATTATCGGTGTCCCTGTTATTCGGAGTAATCCTGACAAGTGGAATACACGGGAAGAAATTCTTCCGTGCAATCATCTATCTTCCGAATATCGTAAGTGCGGTAGCGCTTGCAACCATGTGGCTGCAGTATGTATACAGTTCTAAATTCGGACTTTTAAAGGGGGTTTTGGATTCGCTTGGATTACATAAACTTGCGAAAACTCCATGGCTGGATTCCGATCACAAGTTTTGGGCATTGCTTTTTGCATACTGCTTCGGAATGATAGGATATCATATGTTGATCTGGATGAGTGGAATCGAAAGAATCAGCCCGGATCTTTTTGAGGCGGCAACAATTGACGGTGCGAATAAACCGCAGCAGTTCCGCTATATGACAATGCCTCTTTTAAAAGGTGTATTTAAAACAAATATTACAATGTGGACAGTAAGTACAGCGGCATTCTTTGTATGGTCGCAATTGTTCTCAACGGTTACGGCAGATAAGGCAACAATCGTACCGGTACAGTATATGTATATGCATACATTTGGCGCAGGTAATGCGGTGACAGAGAGAAATGCAGGATATGGAGCTGCAATCGGTATCATTCTGTGCGTATGTGTAGTGATCGTATTCTCAATCTGTAACAAATTGATCAAAGATGATGATCTTGAATTTTAGAAAGGAGGAGCAGTTATGGAAAAAGAAAAGAAAGTAAGACAGAAAATCAACTGGAAAAAAGAAATGAAACTGGCTCCTGGATATATCGTGATCATCTTGTGGGTTATCTTTACATTTATGCTGCTTGGCTGGATTCTTGCAGCGAGTCTTTCGACAACAACTGATATTTTCGCAGGAAAAGCATTAAAGTTCCCTACAGGACTACATTTTGAAAATTATATACAGGCATGGGGATCTGGTGGTGTGGCAACGTTCTTTATGAACTCAATGTTATATTCCCTGATATCATGTTTCCTGCTGATCCTGATCTGTGCGCCGGCAGCATATGTACTGGCGAGATTCACATTTTTGGGAAATAAAATCATTCAGACAAGTTTTGTATCGGCAATGGGAATTCCGATTACCATGATTGTGCTTCCGCTGTTTAGTATCGTTGCCAATCTTGGAATCTTGAACAGTGTATTTGCTAGCAAAGTAACATTGATCTTTCTGTATATTGGAATCAACATTCCATATACAACAATTTTTCTGCTGACATTCTTCTCGAACCTGTCTCGAACATATGAAGAGGCCGCTGCAATTGATGGCTGTCCTCCAACGAAGACATTCTGGAAGATTATGTTCCCGATGGCTCAGTCGGGAATCGTCACAGTTACGATTTTCAATTTTATCAATATCTGGAATGAATATTTCCTGTCATTGATCTTTGCAAACAACGATACATTACGGCCGGTAGCGGTTGGACTGTACGGAATGCTCCAGTCTATGCAGTATACAGGCAACTGGGCAGGAATGTTTGCAGCAGTTGTTATTGTATTCCTGCCGACCTTTATTCTGTATCTCTTCTTATCAGAGAAGATTATAGGTGGAGTAACGGGAGGAATCAAGGGATAGAGAGAACCCTTGTAGTAGAAAGGTGGTGAAGCTGTTATACCATGTAAGGAGGTAGTCATGGTTGACAGCTTCATTTTTATATTAAAGCATACGGGAGAAACTGCCACTGGCAAGTCCTGTGGATTATATTTGAAGCGAAGAAAGGAAAAATTATGTCAGAATTAAGATTTGAATGGAAAAATATGCTTGCAGCAGATTTGGGAGAAGAGTCATGTGTACCAGATCTTCTTGGAGAACGGATTCTGCAGAATTCGTTAAAGTTCTATTTGGATGAAACAGATGAAATTTATGAAGGATATGGGAAAGTAGCGGATTCTTATCCATACCGTCAGAGAAATAATTACAAAAGGCAATTGAAAGAAAAGCAAATTCGTACGGCAGTATTGGAAAATAATCAGCTCAAGGCAGTATTTCTTCCAGATTATGGTGGAAGATTATGGGAACTTTGGGATAAAAATGAAAACAGGAATCTGCTTTATACGAATGACGTATTACAGTTCAGTAACCTGGCGGTACGAAATGCCTGGTTTTCGGGAGGCGTGGAATGGAATCTTGGCATTATAGGACATCAGCCGTATACGACAGAACCATTATATGTTGCAGAGACACATACCGATGAAGGAGAACCGGTACTGAGAATGTATGAGTATGAAAGAATCAGAGGGGTAACATGGCAGATGGATTTTTGGCTGGATGATGATTGCTCATATTTGAAATGTAGAATGAGAATAGTGAATGAAAGTACGGAAGTGATTCCGATGTATTGGTGGAGCAATATGGCGGTTCCGGAGTATGAACAGGGACATATAACAGTTCCTGCATCAGAAGCATATGCAGGAACAGGTGTTGAATGTCGTAAAGTATCTTTGCCAGAAGTGGATGGTGTGGATGTTTCGGATTATCAGAAAATTCCACGGAGTATTGATTATTTCTTTAATATCCCGGAAAACGAGCCGAAATATATTGTAAATGTAGATAAAAACGGAAAAGGGCTTTTACAGTTTTCGACAGGAAGACTGAAAGGAAGAAAACTGTTTTCATGGGGAAGTAATGCAGCATCTGATCACTGGCAGGAGTTTTTGACAAAAGATGCAGGGCGCTATGTAGAAATCCAGGCGGGACTTGGAAAGACACAGTATGGATGTATTCCGATGGCACCACACACTGCGTGGGAATGGATGGAATGTTACGGACCGGCATATTCAGAAGAACTGACTGCAGAGATATATGATAAATCATTTGAAGAAAGAAAAAGATACATAACAGACTATCTGCAAAAAACTCAGCTGATCGGGAAACTGGAAGAAGAATTGAAGAAAACAAAAAAGATGGCATTAACAGAGGCAGAACTGATTACTCCGGGAAGTGGTTATGGTGCATTTCGCAAAGAGTACGCAAGAACGGGTCATTTGAAATTTGTAAAGAAAACGGAAAGTATGGAAAAGTGGGAACATTTTTTTGAGACAGGAGAGCTTCATTGTCCGGACCCAGAGACAGAACCGGATGCATTCTGGAATGGAGAAGAATTTCTGGCTTATCTGAAAAAGACGACGCTGAAACCACTAGCACCGAATTATGAAAACTGGTATGCATATTATCATCTTGGAATTCTTGAATTCCGAAAAGGAAATGATAAAATTGCAAAAGAAATGTATGAGACATCGTTGAAACTTCAGGAGAACGCATGGGCGCTGCATGGACTGGCATGTTTAAGTATTCATGAAGAAAATAAAAATCTTGCGGCATTGTATGCACAAAGAGGAATGGAACTTAAGAGACACTGTCTGTCATATCAGAAAGAAGGACTTAAAATTCTGAGTCAATGCGAAGCATATAGGGCAATTTTACAGCAGTATGCTGTTATGGATGAAGATATGAAATCCATCGGGCGGGTGCAATATTATTATGCACTGGGGCTTGTGAAGACAGGAAGGCTTGAAGAAGCGGATAAATTGCTGAACAGTGAAGAAGGAATTGTGGTTGATGATGTAAGAGAAGGAGAAGACAGTATCCAGGATCTCTGGGAGATCCTGAATCATGAATTGTATGGAGGAAAGCAGATACTTCCTTTCCGCTATGAATTTCATGCAAATTAATGAAGAGTCTAATCCCCTAGCTATGCTGGGGAGAATGGAATAAGCAGAAGCGTACATGATATCAATAAAAAACCTCCTATGTTAAAATGAGAATGGTATCGCAAGCCAAACTCAAACATAGGAGGTGGTCCATATGGATTTATCACACACAAGATGGAAATGCCAGTATCATATAGTTTTTATACCGAAGTATCGTAAGAAAGTATTATTCGGAAGGTTAAAAGCAGATGTAAAAGAAATACTTACAACGTTGTGTCGATATAAAAATGTAGAAATAATAGCGGGAGCAGTATGTATAGATCATGTACATATGAGTGTGGCAATTCCGCCCTTAGGAGGGCTAATAATAAACCACCATTGAACTGGTGGTTGTAACTTATTTTTGAGATTATTCTATATTATCCGTAGATTCCGGCTCATATTTTTTGAATATCCGGTCAAATAGAATACTGTAGATAAATGCTGCTACAGAGAATCCGCAGATCCCGCTGATCACAACGACCAGAGCAAATGTCTTAACAGAGCAGGCGCATAAGTACAGGATCAGTCCGGTGATCACCAACATTACCAGTGTATACGGCAGGTGTCCGAATGTCATAAAAACTGCATTTTTTAACGCCTGTGTTGTACTGCACACAAAATGTGAGATGATCGGAAAGACATATAAGAATACAGATAATGCAACGAGACATACACACCAGAGGAGAATGCGTATCACTGCAAACAGCGTTGTATTCTGTGAATTGATGATGTAAAAATCCATTCCAAGAAAGATAAAGACCAGAATGGAAAATACCCATATCAGTGTACCTTGTTTAAAATTCTGACGGAATGATTTCCAGAAATTCTGCCAGATGTAGGGGTCCTCACCACGAACCATCTTTAGTGTCACATAGGAAAGTGCGCTGGTGGATGCACCGATGGTGATGATCGGAACACAACTGAAGATAAAGAGCAGGTTCAATAGGATCAGATCAAATATTTTTGCGATAAACTCCATAATAGGGTTATCGGGATTGAAAAAACGACTCATGACATATGTCCTCCTGGGAAGTAAAAAATACTAAGTTGTAGTTTGCTGCTTTGCATTCAGATGCAAAGTGACAGAAGTATGATTTGGGATATTGTTAATGGAGAGACCATAATTATTTCCTTCATAAAGTCTTATCTTATTATGGATATTGATCACACCGATATTGTCAGAGGTTTCGGAAGATGAATTGTTAATAAATGTGATTTCCTCTTCCAATTTCCGAGTTAGATCGTACAATTTTTCTTTGGAAAATCCGACTCCATTATCTGTGACAGTAATATACAGATCATCTTCTGATCTGGTAGTCTTTATGGTGACGATGCCGCCTTCCTCAATCTCATCCAGACCGTGGAAAATAGCATTTTCTACAATTGGCTGCAGAATCATTTTTGGAATCAGGCAGTCTTTTGTATTCTCAGAGACTTCCAGTTTATAAGTGATCCTTCCCTGAAAACGAACTTCGATCATATACAGATATTTGTCGATGATATTCAATTCATTTTCCAAAGGAACAAGAAAAGCACCTTTGATAGAATAGCGGAACAAATCTGCCATATTTGTACAGATTTGTGCGACTTCCGGAATATCATGCATCAGAGAAATCCCACGCATACATTGTAACATATTATAGAGAAAATGTGGGTTGATCTGGCTTTGATATGCATAAATTTGCGTCTGCTTTTTATTTAGTTCCATCTCGTAAATTCGCGCCTGTGATTCAATGTCACGCTGGTTCAGAGAAGAAATCCTGTCAAGCATATGGTTCACATGAGAAGTGATGGAGCCAATTTCGTTTTTTAAATTTGTATGAAGGTGTAGTTCATTATTTTTATAGTCAAGATTTTCGATCGTTTCATTCAGTTGATGAATCGGATGGATAATCAGGTGTTGTACAGCAAGAATAACTAACAGTATGTATACAAGAAGCAGAATCGCAAGTGAGAGCAGGAGTTGAGATTCCTGACCCTGTAAAAGATGAATTTGTCCGTTATAAGCGATGGCAGTGATATCCAGATTACTATTGGAAAGTTCCATGGTTTTTTTGAAGAATTCAAAATTATTCCGTGCCGGGATATGTCTTCGGGCAACGGCATTAGAATACAATATCTGATTGGTAGTCCGGTCAGATATTGTCAGTGAAATATCTGTGGATGCATTTACCAGTTTATATAATGCATCAGTTTTGCAGATGATGGCGATGTTGCCAACGTATTTTCCAAAGTTTTCGGAAAATGAAGTAAGATATATCGGTGCAAAATACATCATGTAAGGGGTGTCGGTTGCGGGCTGTATATAAAAATGAAAATAAGAGGCTGTATCATTCCGGCTGTCTTGAAATTGATTTACAACAAAATCTTCCATATCAGCAGGAATGTAGCTGATCAGACTTGTTACAGAAGTCTGATCCCACATAAGGATATCTATCAGTCCCGGAGTGTAAGACTGCGCCATGCCAATTAGCTCGGAGTAAGACAGCCGCTGGAGCTGATGAGAATCAGAAGATGAACTTTCAAGATATGCCTGTGTTTCTTCTTGAGATGAAAATACAGTGGCTGTTTTCTTCATACTGGTGGTCATGGAAGAGATATTTACATTAATATTTTCAAGTGTAGAGATACAATAGTTCTTTAATTCCTCATTCTGACTCTTGTGCAGATGGATAATGATACAAAAGTTAATTACGAGAATAATACAGACCGGAATTAACAGAAGTGCAATAAACTGGCGGGAAAGCGATTTTTTCATAAGTATCAAACCTCGCAGATATCTTTTTGGTGTTCAAATAAACGGTAAAGCCGTCATTGGCTGTTTTTTAATGTGGAAGAGTACGATATTCTTTGGGAGAATATTTGCAGTATTTTTTAAATACTTTGCTGAAATAAAAGTAATCTTTAAAACCAACCAGGGAGGCAATCTCTTCCAGAGAATAATCGGAATTATGAAGCAGGTTCTGAGCTTCTGTGATCCGAAGTTCTGTAAGATAAGCGGAAAATGTCTGGCCAAGATATTTTGTAAAAAGTGAGCAGCAATAATTCGGATTCATATTAAACTCTGCGGCCAGAGATTTTAATGTCAGTTTTTCTGAAAAATGAGTGATTATATAGTTCCTCAATCCTTCAAAATTGTCATCAAGATAGGACGGCTCCGGTGTAATAGTCTTTCGGCTGTCGAGATGATTCTTGGCACGGTTCAGTGCTTCTGAGGTTTCATGTGGATCCAGTGGTTTCAGACAATATCCGGCAACGCCGTAAGAAATTGCCTCCTGTGCATAGGAAAAGTCACTGTGACCACTGACAATAATGAATTCACAGTTAATCTTCTGATTACGGACACTTTTGATGAGTTCCATTCCTGTCATTCCGGGCATTCGGATATCTGTAATAACCAGGTCGGGTTTTTTAGAGATAATGGCAGGAAGTGCTTTCTGCGGTGTCCGATAAGAGCCGACAATTTCAAATCCCATATCTTCCAGAGAAAAAGTTTTTTCTATATCAATGATTGTCCAGGGTTCATCATCGATGATAATTGCTTTATACATAATGCGTACACCAACTTTCACAAAAATCTACAATATTGTGCACAAAAATCCTACTTAAAGTATAAATTCAATATCTATTAAAAAGCAAGCAAATTTATAAATATAATAAAACATCAAGATAGTTGATGAATACGTGGATGAAATATCAGTATGTTAAATAAGTATCAAGAATATTCAGAAAAAATGTAAAATACTCATAAAAAAACACAAAAAACTGAGTTAATTACATGTCAGTGAAATATCGAATTTTATATAATTAAATCAACAAAAACGACCATAACAAAAGGAGGAGATGTTATGAAAAAAAGAAGAAAAGTTCTTTCAGTTATGCTTTGTGCGGCAATGATAGCTAGTCTGGCAGCCTGTGGAAGCAAGGGCGATGACAAAAAAAGCAGTGATGATGGTGGAAAAGTAAAGCTGACATTCTCAACATCCGTATATGTTGAAGAACCACATCAAAAAGCAATCGATGCATTGCTTGAAGCATACAGCAAAAAAGAACCAAATGTAGAAATCGAAATTCTCGGAGCTGGTTATGATGGATATTGGGATAATATCACAACTGAGATTCTTTCAAACAACGAAAGTGATATGATCCAGGTATATCCGGAAAACATTTCTACATATAATGCAATCCGTGATGGCGGAACATTTATGGATCTTTCAGAATACATGAGTGACGATTTGAAAGAAAAACTGGTTGGACAGGATATGTGTGATGTAGATGGACAGACACTGGCGATTTCCAGCTATGCATGGGGAACAACCGGAATCTTCTATCGTAAATCTATGTTAAAAGATGCAGGTGTAAATCCTGAAGATATCAAGACACAGGAAGACTTCAGAAAAGCGTGCAAGAAGTTTACGGATGACGGTAAATATGCAATGGGCGTTGTATCTGGAACACATGCATTCACAGTCAGTGAGTGGAACCGTCTGATTGCAAGACCTGTATCAAACGGACTGTACTTCCCGAACGGAGAGTCAGAGCCATATACAGCTGACAATGTAAATATCAATGCACCTGAAAACGTATGGGCAGCTCAGTGGTGGCAGGATTTTATCTTAAAGGATAAAGCTGCAAAACTGGTTACAGATAAGAAAGATTCCAGAGAAATGTTCTGGAACGGAGATGTTCCATTCAACATGGATGGTCCTTGGTTCGTAGGAATGTGCAAAGAAAGAGATGAGTCTTTAATGGACGATATCGGAATCATTCCACAGTTCGACGTTGTATATGACGGAACAACATACAAACCAAACCCGACAAACTATCCACTGGTAACAATGATCAGCAAGAACTGCAAGCATCCAAAAGAAGCTTATGCATTCCTTGAGTGGATGACAACAGATGAAGCACAGAAGATCATCGCTGACTGCGGTATGATCCCAAGTAACACAGACTATTCTACAAGTGATGAATACATCCAGAATCACGAATTAGAGCACAAGATTGTTGAGTTCATGCAGAACAACTACACAGACCTCGTAGCTGACCCTAACATCTCACAGCTGGGAGAAATCTCTCAGATCATGCTGGATGCAGCTCAGAAGATGTTCTCAGAGCAGGCAGCAGATGTACAGGAAGAAATGGACTCAGCTCAGAAACAGGTAGAAGAAGTTATGAGCAGAGATGCTGAATAGTAAGTAGAAAAGATTAAGTAAGGAGTGGTCCATCAATGAATCAGACAAAGAAAAATGGTAATTGGAAAAGAAAAATGGAACCATATGCCTTCCTTGTTCCACTGGTACTGATATTATTCCTGTTTCTGGTTATCCCGTTAGTAAAAGCAGCGATCATGAGTTTTCAGTATTATTACGTAACAAAACCATCGCCGAACGGACACTATTTTGTGGGACTTGAGAACTACGGAAAAGTATTACAGGATGAATATTTCTTCAATTCCGTAAAAGTAACACTGATTTATATCGTAGTAACGGTTGCAGGAAGATATATTATCGGATTTATTACAGCATTGTTATTAAATACAAAGTTTTTGGGACGTGGTCTGGCACGGGCACTGATCATCATTCCATGGGCTGTTCCGGAAGTTGTAGCATGTCTGGTATGGATCTTGATGTATGACAAAGATTATGGAATCATCAATTTCCTGCTGAACAATGCCGGAATTCTGTCACATAATATCGCATATCTTCAGGATGTGTCGGTTGCTCTTCCGGCAGCAATGGTTGTCAACATATGGAAAGGTTTTCCATATGTTGCGATCATGCTGCTGGCGGGCATGCAGAGTGTATCTACAGATCTGTATGAAGCGGCAGATATTGACGGTGCAACAACATTTCAGAAAATCCGTTACATCACGATTCCGGCGATCCGTTCGGTATCAACAACAGTATTCTTACTGTTGATCATCTGGACGATCAAGGATTACGCGATCGCATATGTACTGACAAAGGGAGGTCCGTCAAGGGCGACAGAACTTCTGACCATTTACATACAGCAGACAGGATTTAAATATTTTGACTTTGGAAAGGCTTCGGCGGCTGGTATGCTGATGCTCCTCGTAGCGCTGGCATTCACATTCTTCTATTTCAAGGTCCTGAATAAGGAGGAGGAATAGATATGAAAAAAAGAACAGGTAGAAAGGTAATTACGGTAATTTTGGTTGTTATTGTGTGTATGTTCGCACTGTTCCCATTTGTATGGATGATCTCGACATCATTCAAAACGGCAGGAGAAGTATACAGCAAGACACCGTCCTTTATCCCAAAGGCAGCAACTATGCAGGGATACAAAGAAATGCTTACAACCCATTCCACAACATTTAACTTTATGCAGTGGTTGGGAAACAGTGTAATAGTATCACTGTTGACAACAGCATTTTCCATGATCATTGCTACATTAGGCGGCTATGGAATTTCAAGATTCCGTTTTCGTGGAAGAGGATTTTTATCTTATTTTATATTAACAACACAGGTACTTCCGGGATCACTGTTGATCATTCCATTATATGTAATTATGGGGAATCTGCAGCTTCTGGATACAAAGATTGGTCTGGTAGCAGCTTACTGTACATTCTCCATTCCATTTTGTACATGGATGATGAAGGGATTTTTCGATACGATACCAATCTCCCTTGAAGAAGCAGCAAGAGTGGACGGAGCAGGAAGATTCAGAATTTTTGCAACGGTAATCCTGCCGTTGACAGTACCGGGTTTGGTAGCAACGGGTATCTTTTCCTTCATCAATGGATGGAACGAGTATTTATTTGCCAGCACATTTATGAAGAGTTATGAAAATTGGACGCTGCCAATCGGAATTGCAAGCTTCTCAGGACAATATGCGACGAACTGGGGAACATTGATGGCGGGAGCGGTGCTGATCACCTTGCCGGTAGTGATCATGTTCTTATTACTGCAGAAACATCTGGTAAGTGGTATGACCGCTGGAGCGGTAAAACAATAAACAACAGCAATATTTTTAATGTGATAAAAGTGAACAGGAGGATGCAATTATGGAAATTAAACAGATCAGAATGGGTATTGTAGGAGCTGGTACATGGGGACGCACACATGCGTCAATATATGCAGAACATCTTTTTGCAGATCCGGTAGCAATCTGTGATATGAATGAAGCGAGAGCAAGAGAGATTGCAGACGAATTTGGAATCCGTAAAGTATATACAGATTATCATGATATGGCAGCTGATGAGGAGATTGATGCAGTTGCAATCGTAACACCTGATTTTGCACATGCTGATATTGCCTGCGCTATGGCAGATGCAAAGAAAGATATTCTGATCGAAAAACCGTTGGCAACAACAAAAGAAGATATTGCAAGAATCTGTGAGGCAGTAGAGAAAAATGGTGTACGCTGCATGGTAGACCTTCATAACCGATGGAATCCACCGTTTAATACGGCAAAACAGGAGATTTCTTCAGGAAAACTCGGAAAACCATATACAGCATATATCCGTCACAGCGATGTGAAATGGGTTGCAACAGATATGCTTTCATGGGCTTCTAAATCTTCTATCTTATGGTTCCTTGGAAGTCATAGTCTGGATTCCTTAAGATGGCTGGTAGGATCAGAAGCAAAACGAGTATATTCGGTTAAGAAAGAAGGCATCTTAAAAGGACTTGGCGTAGATGTACCGGATATCTATCTTACAACAATTGAATTTGAAAATGGCGTAGTAGCCCATATGGAAAACGGATGGGTAACACCAAACGGAAACCGTAATATTAACGACTTCAGATGCAGTGTCATGTGTACAGAAGGAATGATCAGTCTTGATCTTTCCAGCCACAACCTGATCGAGGAAGTAACAGAAGAGAAGGCAACTGTGCCGGATATTCTGGTATCAAATATGGTATTTGACCGTTGCAAGGGTCTGTCTTATGAAAGTATCAGAGATTTCGTAGATCGTCTGGTAGATGGAAAAGAATTCAGAGTAACTTTGGAAGATTCCAGAAGAACTGCGCTTGCAATCATCGCAATTCTTGAATCAGCAGAGACGGGAATGCCGGTAGAAGTTGAATATTAATCGTATGAATAAAAAAGAAAGCGGGAGAGAATGGGAATCTGTTCTCTTCCGCTTATTTTTGCCCGGAAGTATGATATAATGAAGAACAGTGATGAAAGACAAGGAGGAAGTATATTTGGACAAAAATTTTGGTTCAATGCCGTTGGGAAAAAAGGTAGAATATCTATGGATGTACTATAAGATATGGCTGGTCATACTTGCAGTGGTAATCGGTGTTATCTACCTTGGCTGTACGATGTACAAGGGCAGACATACGACAGTTCTTCTGAATGTAGCGGTCACAGGGGGCGATTCGCAGAAGGCAGAAGAATTGAACAAAGATTTCTGTAAATACGCAGGCATTGACGAAAAGGACGGGATCATCCGGATACAGGCGAATATTCCGGAAGATGGAGGGAGCCTGTCCTCAAAGACAGCGCTGACAACGCTGGTAGGCGCAGATGCAGTGGATGTACTGATCTGTAGAGAAGATGTATATCAAGAGTACAAAAAACAGGATGGTTTTCAAGAAACCATTGATTTTCCGGAAGATAATATGCTTAAAAAGAAGAAGATTATTTCTTATGATGATGCGCATGCGGCTATTATGGTGAATGCACAGAATAAGAAAATGGCAGAAAAATTCATCAGTTATCTGGAACAATTAAACCACATAAATAATGCAAATTAAGAAAATAATAGGATAAAGATTTCTGGAAATAGTTATACTACAATGAATCTAGAAACGAAAGATCCTAAAGACATGGAGGTAATTATAATGAATAAACCAGTATTAGTGATCATGGCAGCAGGAATGGGAAGCAGATACGGAGGTCTGAAGCAGTTAGATCCTGTAGACAATGACGGACATATTATCATGGATTTTTCCATGTATGATGCAAAGAGAGCCGGCTTTGAGAAGGTCGTATTCATAATCAAACACGAGATCGAAGAAGAGTTCAAAGAGCATGTGGGAAAACGTATGGAAAAATACATGGACGTAGCATATGCTTATCAGAATATCGACAACATTCCGGAAGGCTATGAAGTACCGGAAGGACGTGTAAAACCTTGGGGAACAGCACATGCTGTATACAGCTGTATGGATGAGATTGACGGACCGTTCGCAGTGATCAATGCAGATGACTATTATGGAGTAGAAGCATTCAAGCTCATCTATGATTATCTGTCTACACATGCAGATGATGATAAGTACAGATATACAATGGTCGGATATCATCTTGCCAATACGGTAACGGACAACGGATATGTATCCAGAGGTGTATGTGAGACGAATGAGAATGGAGAATTGATATCCGTAACAGAACGTACCAGAATCGAAAAGTACAACGGCGGCGTTGCATACACAGAAGACGACGGTAATACATGGGTACAGGTACCGGATGATATAACGGTATCTATGAATATGTGGGGATTTACAAAGAGCATCTTAGAAGAGATCAAAGCTGGATTCCCGGCATTTCTTGACAAAGGACTGCAGGAGAATCCTATGAAATGCGAGTATTTCCTGCCAACTGTAGTAAGTAATCTTCTTGCGGAAGACAAAGCAACAGTATCGGTACTGAAATCCGCAGATAAATGGTATGGAGTAACTTATAAAGAAGATAAACCGGTTGTGGTTGCAGCCATTCAGAGAATGAAAGACGAAGGACTGTACCCGCAGCATCTTTGGGAGGGAAAATAAATGAATCCTGTAACACGGGAACAAAGAGATGAAGCGATTGCACATTTTAAATATGAAGGAACATTAGTAAAGGACTGTCCATACGGAAGCGGACACATCAATGATACATTTCTTCTGATATTCGAGATTGCCGAGATGGGAAGAATCAAAGTCATTCTTCAGAGAATGAATTCTACGGCATTTCCAAAACCGGTAGAAGTCATGGAGAATATCACAGGAGTAACGTCATTTCTGAAAAAGAAGATTATAGAAAATGGCGGAGATCCGGAACGTGAGACATTGAATGTGATCCCGGCGGTTGATGGGAAACCATATTACATAGATTCTACGGGAAATTACTGGAGATCTTATAAATTTATTACCGATGCAAGTACCTATGATCTGGTAGAGAAGCCGGAGCAGTTTTATGAAAGTGCGGTGGCATTCGGGAATTTCCAGAGTCTGCTGTCTGACTATCCGGCGGAGACACTGCATGAGACGATAGAAAAGTTCCATGATACGAGAAACCGGTTTGCGCTGTTTAAGAAATCAGTGGAAGAAGATGTTATGGGAAGAGCAGCTTCTGTAGAGAAAGAGATCCGGTTCGTTCTCGAAAGAGAAGAGATTGCTAATTGTTTTGCAGAAATGCTGGACAGGCATGAGCTTCCACTTCGTGTTACACACAATGATACAAAATTGAATAATGTTATGCTGGACGATAAGACCGGGAAAGGAATCTGTGTGATCGATCTGGACACAGTTATGCCGGGGCTTGCGATGAATGATTTCGGGGATTCCATCCGTTTCGGTGCAAGTACGGCACTGGAAGATGAGACAGACCTTACGAAAGTATCCTGCAGTATGGAATTATTTGAATTGTATACGAAAGGATTTCTAAAAGGATGTGACGGAAAGCTGACAGCTAAGGAGATCGAGCTGATGCCGATGGGCGCAAAGACGATGACATTTGAATGTGGTATGCGTTTCCTTACGGATTATCTGCAGGGAGATAAATATTTCAGGATACACAGAGAAGGTCATAATCTTGACAGATGCCGTACCCAGTTCAAGCTTGTTGAAGATATGGAACAAAAGTGGTATACTATGAACGAAATCGTGAAAAAGTATAGTAACAACTAGGAGGTACTATTGTGGCCAAGAAAATATTAATTACCGGAGGAGCCGGTTATATCGGAAGTCATACGGCACTGGAACTTCTGAATGAAGGATATGAAGTGGTTGTATATGACAATCTTTGTAATTCATCTAAAGAATCTTTAAAAAGGGTAGAAGAGCTTACCGGAAAGATGATTACATTTTATGAAGGGGATGTAATGGATGAAGCTGCATTGAAGGCAATGCTGGAAAAAGAAGGCGTAGATGCGGTTATCCATTGTGCAGCACTGAAAGCAGTCGGAGAATCCGTACAGAAGCCATTAGAGTACTACCGTAATAATATAACAGGAACTCTGACACTGATGGATGTTATGAAACAGACCGGTGTTAAGAATATTGTATTCAGTTCTTCTGCAACTGTATACGGAAGTCCGGAAGAGATGCCGATCACAGAGGAGTGTCCGAAGGGACAGTGCACGAATCCTTATGGATGGACAAAGTCTATGATGGAACAGATCATGACAGATGTACAGAAGGCAAATCCGGATATGAATGTCATCCTGCTTCGTTATTTCAACCCGGTCGGAGCGCATGAAAGCGGACGTATCGGAGAAGACCCAAAGGGAATTCCGAATAATCTGATGCCATACATTTCGCAGGTGGCAGTAGGAAAACTTGAAAAACTGGGTGTGTTCGGGGACGATTATGATACACCAGATGGAACAGGAGTCCGTGATTACATTCATGTAGTGGACCTTGCAAAAGGACATGTGAAAGCAATTGATTATATCTTCAGCAATCCTGGACTTGACGTGATCAATCTTGGAACAGGTGTGGGATATTCCGTGCTTGATATGGTAAAAGCATTTGGAAAAGCATGCGGTAAGGAGATTCCTTACGAGATCAAGCCGAGAAGAGCAGGAGATATCGCAATGTGTTATGCAGATCCTGCAAAAGCAGCGAAAGTTCTTGGATGGAAAGCAGAAAAAGGTCTGGACGAGATGTGCGCAGACACATGGAGATGGCAGTCACAGAATCCTAACGGATATGAGGCATAAATGAAAAAGGAATTTAAGAAATAAAAACATAGACAGATGGGGAACACTTAACAGAACGTTAAGATTTCCCATCTTTCTTTTTATGATAAGAAATGGTATAATCATCACGTATGTAAAGTGTAATGTGAGATGCCATCGGCATTTTGTAGTGCAAAAGTAGTGAGTAAGACTCACGAACAGAGGCGAGAATCATGGAAAAAAAGAATGAAAATGGAAAGGTGCAGCTGAAAGGCCAGTTGAAGCTTTATATTCAGTGGCCGGCAATCATGGCACTGCTTTTGATCGCAATGGATCTGTGGGTGTATGAGATGGATCACAGAGCGGGAATCCTGATGGCCGTATTCGTGCTGATATATATCATCATGGTAGGCGGACTGTATTTTTACAGTAAGAATATCATCATGAAGGATCTCGTGGAATTTGCTGCACAGTATGGCATTGTCCAGAATACGCTGCTGAGGGAACTGTCGATTCCCTATGCAATCCTGTTAGATGATGGGAAAGCAGTCTGGATGAATGACGAATTCGAAGCAATTCTGGGCGGAAAGCCAAAAGGAGAAGCTTACATCAGTAAATACATTCCGGAATTGAACCGGAGTATATTTCCAAAAGAGGATCAGCAGAAGGTCATGATGGAAGTATATTATGATGATAAGGAATACCAGGCAGAACTGCGCAGAGTATCGGTAGAGGGATTCAGCGATACGGAACAGCTTATGGAATTGCCGAAGGAGAAGGAATATTTCATTGCGGTATATCTTCAGGATGTTACAGAACTGAACCGTACGATCAGGGAAAATGAAGAACAGAGAATGGTTGCAGGCCTGGTATACATCGATAACTACGATGAAGTGATCGACAGTGTGGAAGAGGTCAGACAGTCACTTCTGATGGCTCTGGTAGACCGTAAGATCAACCAGTATATTGCAAAAGTTGACGGAATCGTCAAGAAGCTGGAGAATGATAAGTATTTCATTATCATCCGAAAGTCTTATTTTAAACAGCTGGAAGAAGATAAGTTCTCCCTGCTGGATGATGTAAAGTCCGTAAATATCGGAAATGGAATTCCGGCAACACTTAGTATCGGTCTGGGACTGAGTTCCGATTCTTATGCACAGAGTTATAACTATGCGCGTGTAGCGATCGATCTCGCACTTGCAAGAGGCGGCGACCAGGCGGTGATCAAGGACTGTCACGGTGTTACCTATTATGGTGGAAAGCGAGAACAGACAGCGAAGAATACCCGTGTGAAGGCGCGTGTAAAAGCCGAGGCACTGCGTGAATTTATCACGGTCAAAGATAAGATATTCGTTATGGGGCATAAGCTGACAGATGTGGATGCGTTCGGTGCGGCAATGGGAATCTATCGTGCGGCACTGGCACTGGAGAAACGTGCTTATATTGTGATCAATGAAGTGTCAGCATCGCTCAGGCCTTTATATGAATTATTCGAACAAGATCCGGCTTACCCGGATGATCTGTTTTTGACATCGTCACAGGCGATGAATATGGCAGACGAGAATTCAATGGTAGTCGTTGTAGATACGAACCGTCCGATGATGACAGAGTGTGAGGACCTTCTGAAGACAACGAAGACGATCGTGGTATTGGATCATCACAGACAGAGCAGTGACAATATTGATAATGCACTGTTATCTTATATTGAGCCATATGCTTCATCGGCTTGTGAGATGGTATCAGAGGTATTGCAGTATATTGTAGATGGAATCAAGATCCCGAAGATTGAGGCGAGCAGCCTGTATGCCGGCATCATGATCGATACCAACAACTTTGTGAACAGTACTGGTGTCCGTACTTTTGAAGCGGCAGCATTCCTGAGAAGATCCGGTGCAGATATTACGCTGGTAAGAAAGTTGTTCCGTGACGATATGGAATCTTACAGGGCAAAAGCGGAGATCATCAGCAGTGCAGAAGTGTACCGTAACAAATTTGCCATTGCAAGGGGTGTGGATCTTCACATTGAAAGCCCGACGATCATCGGGGCACAGGCGGCAAATGAATTATTGGACATCAGTGCGATCAAGGCATCATTTGTATTAACAGAATATAATGGAAGAATATACGTCAGCGCACGTTCGATCGATGAAGTTAACGTACAGATCATCATGGAACGTCTGGGCGGAGGCGGTCATATGAACGCTTCCGGTGCACAGTTTAACCATACTGATATGGATGAAGCGGTAGCCTGCTTAAAACAGGTGATTGACGAAATGATAGAAGGAGGAGACTTGTAATGAAAGTTATTTTGACAGAAGACGTAAAGTCACTTGGTAAAAAGGGAGAGATCGTAAACGTCAGTGATGGATACGCTAGAAATTTTATCTTAAAGAAAAATAAAGGTGTAGAAGCTAACGGAAAGAATTTAAATGACCTGAAATTAAAGAAAGCGAACGATGACAAGATCGCTCAGCAGCAGTATGAGGATGCCCAGGAACTTGGCAGAAAGATCGAAGCAGGAAAGATTGAAGTTGCAATCAAGATGGGCGAAGGCGGCAGAGCGTTCGGCTCTGTATCTTCAAAGGAGATTGCAGAAGAAGTCAAAAAACAGATGGATCTTACGATTGACAAGAAGAAAGTTCAGTTAAAAGAAGCGATCAGAACACTGGGAACACATATGGTTCCGGTTAAGCTGCATCCAAAGGTAACGGCTGAGCTGAAAGTTGTTGTAAAAGAAGAAGCATAGGAGGAATTCAGGCGTGGAAGAAGCACTCATCAAACGAGTCATGCCACACAGCATCGAAGCAGAACAGTCTGTTGTCGGCGCCATGCTTATGGATAAAGATGCCATCACCACTGCAGGAGAAATCATCAGTGGTGATGATTTTTATCAGGCGTCATATGGAGTGATCTTTGATTCGATGATCGAACTGTTCAATGAAGGGAAACCGGTCGATCTGATTACTTTGCAGGAACGACTGAAGGAAAAAGATGTACCGGCAGAGATTGCCAGTCTGGAATTTGTCAGAGACCTGGTGACAGCAGTGCCGACTTCTGCGAATGTGAAATATTATGCACAGATCGTGGCAGACAAATCTGTGATGCGTAAGATGATCAAATTGAATGAAGAGATTGAAAATATGTGCTATGCCGGAAAAGAACCTCTGGAGTCTATCATGGAGCAGACCGAGAAATCCATGTTCCAGTTATTACAGAGACGAACGACCGGCGAATATGTTCCAATCAAGCAGGTGGTCTTGAATGCGCTGGATAAGATTGAAAAGGCATCTAAGAGTAAGGGAACCGTTACAGGAATCCCGACCGGATTCATTGATCTGGATTATAAACTGTCCGGCTTCCAGCCGTCAGATTTTATCCTGATCGCGGCGCGTCCGTCCATGGGTAAGACGGCATTTGTCCTGAACATCGCACAGTATATGGCGTTCAAGAAGAATAAAGCGGTTGCCATCTTCAGTCTTGAGATGTCAAAGGAACAACTGGTAAACCGACTGTTCTCACTGGAATCACAGGTAGATGCACAGTCACTCAGAACCGGTAATATGAAAGATTCCGACTGGGAGAAACTGATTGAAGGAGCAGGTGTGATCGGTCAGTCGAAACTGATCATTGATGATACACCGGGTATCTCCATCTCGGAATTAAGATCAAAGTGCAGGAAATACAAGCTGGAGCACGGACTGGATATCATCATCATCGACTACTTACAGTTAATGACCGGAAGTGTAGGAAAGAGTTCCGAATCCAGACAGCAGGAAGTCTCAGACATTTCCCGTCAGTTAAAGGGACTTGCCAGAGAGCTGAATGTGCCGGTTGTATCGCTGTCACAGTTAAGCCGTGCGGTAGAAAGCCGGCCGGACAAGCGGCCGATGCTTTCTGATCTCCGTGAATCCGGAGCCATTGAGCAGGATGCGGATGTGGTAATGTTTATCTACAGGGATGAATACTATAACAAAGATTCAGAGTTCAAAAAACAGGCAGAAATCATTATCGCAAAACAAAGAAACGGTCCGGTAGGGACCGTTAATCTGGCCTGGTTAGGTGAGTACACAAAGTTTGCGAACCTAAGCAGACAGGAAGATTCGTTTTAGTTTTTTTACTGGACCGGCATCGGCCGAAGCTTTCCGGAAGGATTGCTGCTGGCGGATCAGCTGGTCCAGTTTTTTGAATTCCAGCTCTTCCTGGCGTTCTTTTGCATCCAGAAGAAATGTCATCTCCTGGCTGAACATGTTGAGAAGCACTTCGTTGTTATTCTGCAGCATACGTTTTAACTGAAGCTGTTCCCTGGTTCGTCTGATATCCGGGATCAGGGCTTTGAGATCGGAAAGGGAGACACCCTGTTCGTAGAGATCCCTGATACATGCATATAGTCTGGCATCATCTTTGGTCTCGCGTTTGATCTGTTCTAAAGTATTCAAAGCATTGGTATGATTTCCCACATTAGATACCCCCTTATATTATAATACTTGTCCCTTATGGGTAAATGTATCATAGCACAGTGGAAAGCACCGATTTCGTCAGAATCCGTCGAGGGAAACAAAAATGTTGAAAAATGCGCAGTACATAAATACTGCGCATAAGTTTGCCTGCATATGCAAAAGAACCTGCTGTTGGCAGGTTCTTTGTATATGCTTCTTATTTCGAATGATTAGCCTTCAGAAATAGCTCCTACTGGACACTGAGCTGCACATGCGCCACAATCTACACAAGCGTCAGCATCAATTTCATAATGCTCTGCTCCCTGAGAAATAGCTCCTACTGGACATTCTGCTTCGCAAGATCCACAGCTTACACATTCATCACCAATTACGTGTGCCATAGTATTATACCCTCCTTTGAGTTTAAATTCTAGACATAAACCAATTCGTTGTCTCTGTCCATATCATAATACAAAAAGCTGAAATAGACAAGTAAATTACATGTTTTTTTGGAAATACATAAAAGTTTAGCCATAACTAACTTGCGTTAGCCGATACTGTTGTGAAAAAGCATATTCGGTGGTGAAAAGAGACGTTCTTTTGAATTTTGGGTAAATCCCAGTTAAAATTAAGAAAAATTTCAATAAAAAATTCAACAAATTTTCACCGTTTTGGTGTATAGTATAGAATGCTGATGAAGTATAAGAAAAATAGAAGTGAAAATAGGAGTAGAATATAATACAGGTAGAAATGATACCGGATATAGGAGAGAGGAAAATGAAAAGAAATCGAATCATTGCTATGCTGCTTGGTACAGCACTGCTTGTATGCGGATGTCAGCAGACACCGAAAGCAACGGATGAAGAGAAGAAGATTGAAGCAGAGAAGAATACAACCAAGACAGAAGAGAAGGAATATCAGGGCAAATTAGACCTGATCAGTCCGGTGGCTTATAATAATACAAACGGACTGAAGCTGAAAAAGGGAGACTACATTTCTATTATAGGAAAGGCGAATGGTACGCAGTATTGGGACGAAGTAAAGAAAGGCGTGACACAGGCTGCAGAGGATCTGAATGCAAGTCTTGGATATACAGGAAAAGACAAGATAAAAGTAACGTATAATGCACCGGATAAAGCAGATAATGTGGATGATCAGGTGAACCTTCTGGATGAAGAATTGGACAGATATCCGGTTGCGGTCGGAATCTCAATTGTAGATCTGCAGGCTTGCCAGGTACAGTTTGATCTCGCAACAGACAGCGAGATCCCGGTTGTCACTTTTGATTCCGGGTCTGATTATCAGGGAGTGGCTGCGGATGTATCGACAGACAATGTAGCTGCAGGAACAGAAGCAGCACAGAGACTGGCAGAAGAGATGGGAGACAGCGGGGAAGCAGTTCTGTTCATTCAGGATTCGAAATCACAGGCTGCTCTTCAGAGAGAAAAAGCGGTGACGGATGAACTGACAGCAAACCATCCGAATATTTCTGTAGTAAATGTATATCATATGGATGAATTGAGCAATATGCAGAAGACAGTATCTGACGAGATCAATGCCGGAACTTACCGTCCAAAAGACAGTGAACTTCCGGATGGACAGCTTACCGGAGAAGATATAGTGGCTGCAGACAGTATTACAGAAGACCAGGTAGTCGATTACATCCTTGCCAACCATCCGAATATCACCGGCTGCTTTGCGGCAAACGGTGATTCTGTGAAACTGGCAGCTGATGGACTGGAAAGAAATAAAATGGAGAAAAAAGTAAAAGTGATCGGTTTTGATGCCAATGATGATGAGATCCAGGATCTGAAAGACGGTACGGTTGATGGATTGATCGTGCAGAATCCATTCGGCATGGGATACGCAACCGTGGTGGCTGCGGCAAGAGCTTCTCTTGATATGGGAAATGAAGCTGTAGTGAATACCGGATATACCTGGGTGACAAAAGAGAATCTGAAGACGGATAAAGTGCAGAAGATACTCTATACAAAATAAAAAAGAAAGTCATTTCTGTGAATATGAGCAGAAGTGACTTTCTTTTTTGGAAGATAAGGGATAATTCCCTGTTACATTAGCCTGCAGCTTTCGGAAGTGAAAATGAAAACTCTGTTCCTACCCCTTCCGTACTCACTACAGTGATGTTCTCACCATGTGCCTGCACCGCTTCTTTCACGATCGCAAGTCCAAGACCGGTGCCTTTCTTATCCTTCCCGCGGGAGAGATCACTTTTGTAAAAACGTTCCCAGATTTTTCCGAGTGCCGCCCTTGGAATTCCGATTCCATTATCTTTGACTGCTGTATATACTTTTTCACCGCGGTCTGTTGTTTCGATGGTAATAATAGAATCCGGATCGCTGAATTTAATGGCATTGTCCAGCAGATTGTATAAGACTTGCTGGATTTTACGTTTGTCGGCATTTACATTCAGATGCTTTGTTGCGAAGACCAGTTCAATAGAGATCTTCTTCTGGGTGCAGACTCCCTCGAAGGATGCCGCCACGTGTTTGATCATCTCGTGGATATCGAATACCTCCCGGTTGAGAAGCAGGTGATTGGTGTCGAATTCATTTAATGTCAGCAGATCATGTGTCAGGTCTGTCAGACGTTCCGTTTCAAATAAGATAATCTTCAGGTACTTCTCATGTAGTTCAGGCGGGATAGTTCCGTCTGTCATAGCTTCTACATACCCTTTGATGGAAGTAAGCGGAGAACGGAAATCGTGGGATACATTTGCTACAAATTTCTTCTGGTAATCTTCCATATCACGAAGCTGTGAAGACATATAGTTCAGTGATGCAGACAGATAACCCATCTCGTCTTCGGTCGTGACCGGAATCTCATACTCCAGATTGCCGGAAGCATACTGTGTTGCAGCTTCGGTGATCTTGTGAAGCGGGCGGTAGACAAGGAAATGGAATGCCAGCAGGATAATGAACGAGAGCAGGAAGATCACGATGAGTGTGATATACACACCACGCATCAATATATCCGTCATAGTATCAACGACGGTAGTGTACTGATGGATCATCAGATAACCTTTTGGAAAATACCCGTAAGTTACCGGAACGGTCACAGTGATGACATCATTGTCGAAATATCCGTGATAATCACCGGTCTGTGAACGGTCACTTCCGGATTCGGCAGGATCAAAATCCTTGATCGTGTCCGGAGCGGATGGGTACTCACTGGAATGAGCGGAAGCGATCATGTTACCGTCCCTGGAAACGAACCAGACTGCGGCATCCAGCTGGGTCTCAATCCCGGATAAGATCATCTGTGTATCAGATTCCTGTAATTCACCGGAAAAATAACCGGGAAGATAGCTGGTGGCAACCATCGTAGCCTCCCGGTACATGCTGTTACTTATACGGTTAAAGATCGGTGTACGGACCAGATTCTCTGTCAGCGTTGCGGCTGTAAAAAGGCTTAAGAATCCGAATATGATATAGATAAATATGAATTTTAAATATAATGTACTTTTCATGATATCTACCCGCTGTTATTTTACTTCAAATTTATAACCGATTCCCCATACGGTGCTGAGACTCCAGCCGTTATGATCCTTGATCTTCTCGCGGAGACGTTTGATATGAACATCTACGGTACGGGTATCGCCGATGTATTCGTAACCCCAGATCTGATCCAGCAGCTGTTCTCTGGTGAAGACCTGATTTGGAGAAGACGCGAGGAAATAAAGAAGTTCCAGTTCTTTCGGAGGCATCTCAACGGTATGTCCGTCAACAATGACAGAATAATTAGTCAGATTGATCTCAATTCCCGGATATTCGACACATTTTCCCTTATCTGCCTGAGGGGTCTCAGGTTTTGAACCAACCTGATAGCGGCGTAAAACAGCTTTTACGCGGGCAACAAGCTCTTTGGCATCGAACGGTTTCATAATATAATCATCTGCGCCGAGTTCAAGACCAAGTACCTTGTCGAATACTTCGCCTTTGGCTGAGAGCATGATGATCGGGGTGTTGGATCTGGTGCGGATCTCACGACAGACCTGATATCCATCGATACCAGGCAGCATAAGATCTAAAAGGACCAGATTCGGTTTGTAAGTATCAAAGGCAATCAGTGCCCGTTCGCCGTCGTGGACCATCATGGTATCAAAGCATTCTTTGGCCAGATATAAAGAGACCAGTTCGGCAATATTTTCATCGTCATCGACGATCAGTATTTTCTGTTTATTCATAGATGTATACGCCTCCCATATGCAGATGCATTTTTTGTTTTATTTCAGTTCGGCAATGGTTACGCCTGCGTCACCCTCGCCGAAAGCCCCAAGACGGAATGATTTGACATGTTTCTGCCGCTTTAGATATTTGTGGATGCCGGCTCTTAAGGCTCCGGTACCTTTTCCGTGAACGATTCTTACGGAACTGAGATGTGCAAGCGATGCATCATCCAGATACTTATCCAGTTCGGCAACCGCCTCATCGACCGTTTTTCCAAGAAGGTTGATCTCCGGACTGATCGCAAGGGATTTGCCCATTTTAACTTTACCTTTGCCGGTCTGACGAGTTCTTCCGGTAAATGAATATGCCGGCGCTTCGTCAATGATCTCCAGATCGGAAATATTGACTGTGGAGCGCAAGATTCCCATCTGCACGGTGACATTCCCTTTGGCATCCGGAAGTGAAGTGACAGATCCGGTCAGGTTCATGCTGAGTACTTTAACGGATTCACCTAACTTGAAATCACTGGCTTTGTAAGTCTTTTTCGGTTTTTTCGCATCCGTCTTCATGGAATTCTGTGTGGCATTCATTTTCTTGCGGAGACGTTCACGTTCTTTTTCCATCTCGGCAACGGAGATATTTGCCTTGCCGAACTTGTGGAAGTTACGCATCGTCTCATCGGCGGTTTCCTTGGCATCGGCCAGAATCTCATGCGCTTTTTCATTGGCTTCACGGATGATGCGGTCGCGCTGTTCTTCTAATTTGTCACGTTTCTGACGGGTCTCTTCTTCGAGACGTTCCAGCTCACGTTTGTAGTGCTCGATTTCTTCCTGTTCTTTCCGGATAGTACGCTTACTTGTCTCGAGATCGGTCAACAAGTCTTCGAAGGATTCATCCTGTTCGGTCAGGTGTGTTCTGGCATCATCGATGATGTAATCAGGAAGGCCAAGCTTTCCTGCGATGGCAAACGCATTACTCTTTCCCGGGATACCGATCAGAAGACGGTAAGTCGGACTGAGCGTCTCGACATCAAATTCACAACAGGCATTCTCAACACCTGGTGTGGAAAGAGCGAAGACTTTCAGCTCACTGTAGTGAGTAGTTGCCATGGTGCGGATCCCTCGCTGATGGAGATAGCTTAAGATGGCGATTGCGAGAGCGGCACCTTCAGTAGGGTCGGTTCCTGCGTTCAACTCATCGAACAGCACCAGAGAATGTTCATCTACATGTTTTAAGAACGAGACGATGTTCGTCATGTGAGAGGAGAAGGTACTGAGGCTCTGCTCAATACTTTGTTCATCTCCGATATCGGCATATACATTTTCAAAAAGAGCCAGCTCCGAACGGTCCAGTGCAGGGATATGAAGTCCCGCCTGTCCCATCAGGGTAAATAATCCGACCGTTTTTAAGGAAACAGTCTTACCGCCGGTGTTTGGTCCGGTTACGATCAGAAGGTCGAAAGTGTCACCGAGAGTGACGGTGATCGGAACGACTTTCTTTTTATCTAACAGAGGATGACGTCCTTCGCGGATATGGATTTTTCCCTTTGTATTGAAGACAGGCTTACTTGCGTTCATAAGAATTGCAAGGTTTCCTCTTGCGAAAATGAAGTCCAGTTCCGTCATGATTTTATAGTCGGTGCGGATGGACTCTGTATATTCTGCGACATCGGCACTTAAGCGTGCAAGGATTATCTGTATCTCTTCCTGCTCTTTGCCGTAAAGTTCTTTCAGGTCATTATTCAGTTTTACAACAGACATTGGTTCGATGAACAGGGTAGAGCCCGTGGCAGACTGATCGTGGATTAGACCGGATACCTGGCTCCGGTATTCGGCTTTGACCGGGATACAGTAGCGGTCCCCGCGCATTGTGATGATCGAATCCTGCAGATAGGTGCGGAGTGAACCATTGACTAGAGAAGATAAGGTAGAATGTACTTTATCGTTGATCTGGTTCATGGAGCGGCGGATCTGCTTCAGAGTGCTGCTGGCATCATCGCTGATCTCATCTTCGTCAATGATACATCTGCGTATCTCGGTGCTGATCAGTGTCAGCGGCTCAATCTGCTGGAAAAATATATCCAGACAATCTTCCGCATCGTCTACAGTCTCATGACGGCCGTAGGCTTTGATCTGCCCTGCATTTTCCAAAAGCTTGCAGATGCGCAGGAGTTCCCCGCTTCCAAGAGCTGCACCGACTTCCAGACGCTTTAAAGATTCCCCGACCGGGTTGCAGCTTCCGAAAGAAGGGCGCCCCTTCCTGATGATACGGGTAAATGCGGCGGCAGTTTGTTCCTGTGCAGTATTGATATCCGGAAGAGATGTCATGGGTTTCAATCTTTTGCAGCGTTCTTTGCCGCCGAAAGAGGTTGCCTGTTCTATTAAGATGTCAATAATTTTATGATATTCTAATTTCGTTAATGTTTTTTTATTCATGTTTTTCACCTGGATCTATTCTATGTTACTGTATGTACAGTAATTCTGGTCAGTAACTATTCTACCTTATTTACGCTATAAAGAAAAGGATAATATTGAACATTCCCATTCCATACGGTATACTATAAAAAGGATTGTAAAGGAGACGGAAGAGCTGATGGATGAGCAGAAACATCTGAAAAATGAACAGGGCGAACCTGGAAATAAAACTGAAAAATCAGAGTATTTATTTATGCAGGAAACAATCAAAGATGAGAACAGCCGCGGGAAAAAGTACCGTAAAGATCTGCTTCGGATCGCAGGACTTGGAGTGGCGTTCGGTGTGTGTGCCTGTATTAGTTTTTCTGCGCTCAGGCCATGGCTGGATGAAAAGTTTCCCGGAGATTCACAGGAAGTTGTAATACCGGAAGAAAAAGAGGAAGAAAAGTCGGATGAAACCACTGCAGATACCGGCAATGACAGTACAGTACAGACGCTTGGCATTGATAGTTACAGAGAACTTCAGAAAGCAATGAATTCAGTAGCATCCGAAGCTGCAAAATCGGTAGTTGAGGTCATCGGTATCTCGGGAGAGCAGGACTGGACGGAAGAATCTTATGATAATAAGAACAGTGTGTCCGGACTGATCATTGCGGATAATGGACAGGAACTTCTGATATACGGAAAGACTTCTATATTAAGAGATACAAAAGAGATCCATATCAGATTCGCGGATGGGACAACGAAGCAGGCTTCTGTGAAGAAGAAGGATGAAAGTCTTGGATTTGCGATCTATGCTGTAGCCAAAAGCAGCATCGCGCAGTCAACATGGCAGCAGATCAGTATTGCAACTCTTGGCAGTTCCGGTTCGGTACAGAAAGGAGATGCTGCGGTGGTTCTCGGAAAACCGTTCGGTTATGCGGGAGCGGTTGGATTCGGAACAATTGCGAGCAGCAGAAATGAACTGGACGGTGATGACGGAAGTTATCCGCTTCTTTGTACAGACATTGGTGCGGCAGAGGACGGGACAGGTGTGATCATCAACCTGTCGGGCGAAGTGGTTGGAATTATTGACCAGGGCATATCCGGAAACAGCAGCAAAGAACTGGTGACCGGTTATGGAATCTCAGGATTGAAATCAGAGATTGAACTGTTATCCAACGGTCAGGCGGTGCCATATATCGGCATCCGTGGACTGGATGTGACGGCAGAGATCGAAGCGCAGGGAATTCCCGAAGGCGTGTATGTCCGGACCGTAGAGACGGATTCACCGGCAATGGCAGCAGGGATCCAGAGTGGAGATATCATTACGGAGGCAGCAGGGAAGAAGATAACATCACTATCAGCCTACCAGAGTGTACTGCGGGACCAGAAAAGCGGCAGTAAGATCAGACTCAAAGGACAGAGACAGGGATCCGGTGGTTATGTGGACATTTCCTTTGACGTGACAGTCGGAAGTAAGGAGTAGTCTGCCGGACTGGATGTTTTGGTGCCGGGACAGTTGTAAAATAAAGATATAGAATATAGAAAGAGGAAATAAGATGAGATATATCAATACCCTTCACGAAGGGGAAACGATCAGAAATGTATATTTGTGTAAAGGAAAGCGTTCGGCGGAGACCAGAAATGGAAGACCGTATGATAATCTGATCCTTCAGGATAAGACCGGAACACTGGACGGAAAAGTGTGGGATCCGAATTCCGGTGGGATCGCAGACTATGACGAGTTGGATTTCATTGAGGTATATGGTGAGATCATCAGCTATAACAATAATCTGCAGATGAATATCAAGCAGATCAGAAAGGTGCAGGAAGGCGAATACATCGCGGCCGATTATATGCCGACAACAGAGAAAAGTACAGATGGCATGTATGAGGAACTGCTTGGATACATTAAGAAAGTAGACAACCAGTATCTGAGACAAGTACTGGATCATTATTTTATAAAAGACGAGACATTTATCCGTAATTTCAAGGGACATTCGGCAGCGAAGACGGTACATCACGGGTTTGCCGGAGGACTTCTGGAACATACACTGAGTGTTGTGAAGTTCTGTGATTACATGGCAGGGGCATATCCGATCCTGAATAAGGATCTGCTTTTCACGGCGGCAATCTGTCACGATATCGGAAAGACGAAGGAATTGTCATCTTTCCCGGAAAATGATTACACAGACGAAGGACAGCTTCTGGGACATATCGTGATCGGTGTGGAGATGATCGGAGATGCAGTCCGCAATATTCCGGATTTTCCAGAGAAACTTGCGAACGAATTAAAACACTGTATCGTTGCGCATCACGGAGAACTGGAATACGGTTCCCCGAAGAAACCGGCACTTGCCGAGGCGATGGCTCTGAATCTTGCCGACAATGCAGATGCGAAGATGCAGACCCTGACAGAGTTATTCAAAGATAAGAAAGGTAATGACTGGCTGGGATATAACCGCCTGTTTGAATCAAATATCAGAAAGACAGTTATTTAATGATGCAGAAGAATGAATTAGTAAAGGTTAAAATTGAAGATATCGGAGTTGGAGGAGAAGGCATCGGCAAGGTGGACGGGTATACAATGTTCATCAAAGATGCCATTATAGGGGATGTCGTAGAGGCAAAGGTTATGAAAGCCAAGAAGAATTACGGCTATGCCCGCCTGATGAATGTCCTGACTCCGTCGAAAGACCGCGTAGAGGAAGTGGTCTGTCCGATGGCGAGAAAATGCGGTGGATGTCAGATACAGGAGATGAAGTACCCGGCACAGCTTGCATTTAAAGAATCTAAGGTACGCGGCAATCTGGAGCGGATCGGAGAAGTTCCGGGTGAACTTCTGGATCAGATCATGCATCCGGTTGTCGGCATGGACGAGGAAGGGATGCAGCCGTTCCGCTACCGTAATAAGGCACAGTTTCCGATTGGGACAGACAAAGACGGCAGAGTGACCGCCGGATTCTATGCCGGCAGAACACACAGCATTATCGGGAATACAGACTGTGTACTTGGTGTGGAAGTGAATGAAGAGATCTTGAACTGTATCCTGGATTTTATGGAAGAATTTGAAATTCCGGCATACGATGAAGTGAAACATAAGGGACTGGTGCGCCATGTGCTGCTCCGTTACGGATTTAAAACGGATGAGATCATGGTGTGTTTGGTCATCAATGGAAAGAACATTCCGCACTGCCATGATCTGGTCGGACGTCTCCGACAGATTCCGGGCATGACAAGCATCACACTCAGCTCGAATACGGCGAAGACGAATGTGATCATGGGCGATACGATCCGCCTTCTGTGGGGGCAGGAGTTCATCACAGATTATATCGGTGAGATCAAGTATCAGATTTCCCCTCTGTCATTTTACCAGGTGAATCCGGTCCAGACAGAGAAGTTATACGGACTGGCACTGGACTATGCAGGTCTTACAGGCAATGAGACAGTGTGGGATCTGTACTGCGGAATCGGAACCATTTCCCTGTTCCTTGCGAAGAAAGCAAAGCAGGTATACGGTGTAGAGATCGTACCGCAGGCCATTGACGATGCAAGGAATAATGCGAAGATCAATGATATTACGAATGCGGAATTCTATGTAGGCAAGGCAGAAGAAGTTCTGCCGGAATATTATAAAGAATATGAAAAGACACATAACGGAGAGACGGCGCACGCTGATGTAATCGTGGTCGATCCGCCGAGAAAGGGCTGTGAGGAATCCCTGCTTCAGACGATCGTGGATATGCAGCCGGAGAAAGTTGTGTATGTAAGCTGCGACAGTGCAACGCTTGCGCGGGATGTGAAGTTCTTAAGAGCAAAGGGATATGAACTTAAGGATGTGACGCCGGTGGATCAGTTTCCGCATACGGTGCACGTGGAGACGGTAGTATTGATGTCAAAAGTGAACCCAGGTAAGTAGAAAAAACACTGTAAATAAAAGGCTTTTCAGATAGCTATCGTTAAAGAATACGATTGGCTGCTGGAAAGCCTTTCTTTTTATGCTCGGAAATGGCTGTGTGGGAACTGGTCTACGAGACAAGGTTGACACTAGGGCATAGATAACGAGAGAAAATGAACCCAGGGGTTCACCCTATAACGATAGTAGAAATAAGAAAAACAGCGACCGGGGAGTTGGTGTCCGGCCGCTACTTGTAAATTAACGATAATTCTTGTTGTAGAGTTCTTTGGCGTATGCCTGCATTTTCTTTACGTACTCATATGCCTGGCTCTTTCCCTTTTTCAAGTCGACCTGTTTCAGAGCATTACTGATTTGTGGGTCGTCCATTAGTAGAGAGAAGATTGCTTTAGCTTCTGGGTACTTCAAGGATACCTCGTTGATGAGATTGTCGATCATTATAAGACTGAGAACTGAGTTTTCAGTTGAAGTATTATCTGTTGGCTCCCAACCGCTACGATTAGTATTGTCGTCGCTGTTATCATCCATAAACTTGTCTAATGAAATATAACGCGAGAGGTACTGATCCTTTTCAGAACGTTCACACCCTTCACATTTATTGCACTTAGGGCAGCGGATGTATTCGCCCTTGGAATTAAGAATTAAGCATCTCTTTTTGCGAGTCGATTCAAGATACGCATCTTTTTCTTTCCAGAATCCTTCCATGTAGGATTCGACCTGATCCTTATGGATAGCTGTGAAACCTACAAGAATCTTTCTACCGCGAATATTCCAGGTTTCGAAGTTATCTTCGATAATTCCTTCATTACGCTTGCGAATACCGTCTCTAATATCCTGATGGTAATTCTTTAAAACTTCATGTGCTAAGAATGGAACCAAAGCTTCATTCTCTTTTGGTGCTACGCTATTGTAGCTCTTCTTGTTACAGTAATCATAATTTTTCTCTGCCATGTGGCTTTCCTCCTTGGGTTGGCGCGGAGGAAATTCCACATGTTCGATACCTGAATATAGTTGGCCATTGCCATAGCGAGTTTCCTCCTATTGGTTGGCCAGCTTGTCCTATTCAGCTGGTTTAGTTATTTAGTTGTTCATCAGAGTCAGATAGGACCGTTCTTGATCAGGGAACGCATCGTCTGATGATGGGGTGTTCTTGACCCTTGATTGCATCATACAGCAAACGTTAAAAATGCCCGTTGAAGAAAGTTCAACGGGCTATGAGGCTGAAAATAAAGGCTTTAAGATTAAAAGGGGTGTGATTATGTATGGAAAAAAGCTATAAGTGTTGAAGAAAGTTCACCAAAAAAATTTATTAATTATTTGATGCCACGCAAACATATATAAACAGATACAAACAATTGAAATTTGACACAAAATAATGTATAATAAAAAATTGGCATAGTGTGTATAGAAAAAGGAGAAGCTATGAGTACTACCAATAATGAAGAAAAATGGATTGGAACAACTGAAGCAGCTGAGTTCTTAGGAGTAAAGCCAGCTAACGCTGTACTTTGGTGCGCCTCCATTGATTGACTTAGGGTCCCACACGTTAGCGTATGACCATTTTGTGTTTACTCCTGTGATAACTTTTGTAGGGTTTGCAATCTTAGACATAATATTTTCCTCCTGTTAATTGTCATTAAAATCATCTGCTGCAGTGTTCATTGCTGGTCTTTTATCAGACTCAGGAACAAGTGCAGGTTTGCCGGGTGGCTTATAAACAAGTCCACCTAATAACTGTTCAAACTGCTTCTTTCCAAGCAGTGAGCTCATGGCAGTAATACCAAGAAGCTTCTTTGCGTATGGATCGTATCCAGCAGCGGTTACCGCTTCTGCGACAGCGTCGTCGTCAGTGTATTTACGATTGCTTCTGCCTTCTACGATTTTGAAACCATCATAGTGGGTTCCAGATTGCGCTTGTGTCAATGCGTGATCTTTGATGTCATTTCCCCAGGTAATCAACTGGTCAATTCTTGGAAGAATTGCTGCAATCTCGAAATCATCAAGGGTAGCAGGCATCTCGAAATCGTACTTTGCAAGTTCCAGGTTGGTTTCTGCGCGCTTTCTACAAGTAGCTTTTACTTTGCAGAACTGGCAGTGGTCACCAGCCTTAAATTCACCTTTGCCTTCGTAAGCGAGGGCAGCGGTAGGTTTCAATACATCCTCAGCCCATTTAAGAAGATTCTCTTTGCTGATGGAGCTGGTAGATACGTTTTCTCTTCGTGGCTGGAAGATTGTCATTTCGATAGTGCTGATGTCATACAAGTCATCGAATGCCTCTAAAGCACCAAGTGCATAGCACATCATCTGACTGTTGCCTTCGGATTCCACAAGGACTCCAAGACCATGCTTGTAATCAATAATGTGGAGAACTTCGTCTGCAATGATGACGCAGTCGCCAGTTCCAAATCCGTTCTCAACACAGCGAGAGAAGTCGAGTCTCTGTTCAATGAACACCATAGGATCACTGCAGAACTTCTTGGAACGTTCATACTGTTCGAGAACGTAATCTCTATATTCTTCCGCACAATTTTGCATTTCACCACTGTAGTAGGAGAGGCTTTCTGTTGGATCAGTTACATCACGACCGAGAGCTTTCTCCACAAGGTAAGCACAGAGTTCATGGCAGTCGGTTCCTTCCTGTGCATAAGGAGAGGACTCATCTTTGATTCCTTCACAGAGCTTAGCGGAAGGTGGACAGTTGATCCATCGATGCGAAGCTGATGCGGAGAGGAATGTGTGCTTAGCCATTGGCAATTACCTCGGCCTCAGCCACTAAAGCAGGATAATCTTCCTCTTTCACATCACTCAGGCGACTAGCACCATATTTTGTTAAGAGGGCCTTTGCTTCAGTTTTCTTTCCTTTACCTGCAAGTGAAGCCATGATTCCGCGTACTTCCTGGAAGGAGTATTTCTTAACTTCAGCTTCCTGTGCAGGTGCTTCTTTCTTTTTGGCTTTTGTTTCAACATTGCTCATTTCAGGAGCAGTTTCTGAGAACATTTCTTTTAATGCAGTAGCTGCATCAATCATTTTCTGTCCAGCGGTGATCATCTCATCAAGGACAAGGTCTAAATTCGACATTTTACTCATTTTCAGGTTCCTCACTTTCTCTTTGATTTTCAGTAGATTGTCTTAGTTTGGCTGCCAGTCTTTTTGCTACGACGCTGATGGCAATGAGCGTGTCAATAAGCTCTTCATCAACTGCATCAATAGGACTGGCAGAATCTCTTGTGTTTGTCATCTTCTTAACCTCGCTTTCCGATTGGCTTTCTGCCTTTCTAACTTCCTAAGGGGATTCGAAGGAGTGGATTCCGGATTTTTTGAAAACTTTTTAAATTTTCTTTTTGACCGGTGCCTCATGCCCTTCTAATTACCTAAGGGAAAGTGCGAGATGAAATTCCGGGTTTTGTGAAAATAAAAATGTCAGGCTGTTTCGCTTATATAAGGAAGCGATTCGTGCCTGACATATTTTTTTTGAAATTTTATGAAATGGGCCGGAATCTGGATGGCCAATTCCCCTTAGGAAGTTGAAGAAGGTAAAACTTTTATCTTTTAACGAAAGGAGTGTGAGAGCCATGAGCGTATTTGGACGTAATCAGGAAGGCTATCCTGATCCAACTGCAGCTGAAGCAATCGCGAAGGCAAGTAAGAAGAAGTATCTGCCGCTTGTCTACATCTGCTCTAAGTATTCCGGTGATGTTGTTACCAATACAGAAGCAGCGAAAGCAAGACTTATCTCGTAGGAAGGAGCAGCAATGAAAGGATATGTTGAAAAAATCATAAAAGAATATCCTCAAATGGTGAGAGATGTGGAGCGTCTCGATAAGCAAATCAAAAGCTGTGAATTTATTTCAGCAGATGAGCTCATCACAACGATGGCCTTCTCTCATCCAGATGGGGAATGAGTACAAAGTAGTGATTTGTCGGATAAGACAGCAAAGATTGCGATATCTTATCAGCGTAAGCTGGACCGCATTAACGAGGAACTGGTAATGCCAATGATAAAACGAAAAGAAGCCCTGGAAGAAGAAATCTCATTTTTCGAAGATAGTGTAAATCATTTACCGGAGGATATACTCGAAATGAGTCAGGCGATCTTTCTTGATGGCATGACATGGGAAGAAGCAGAGAACTGCTTTTATACAAATAGCTGGGGAATCAGAAATTGTCGTAAGAGAGCGATTGATTGCCTGGTTCGTAGCTACCAGATCAGAGCATCGCAGACAGAGGCACGTTTGCTTAGTTGACAGAAAAATGAAGAACTGATATGATATTTTATGAAAATAGTAACAAATAACTCGCAAATAACTTGCTAAAATTTTACAGCAGAAAGCTATTGATTTTTTTGATTATGTTGCATATAATATAGATGAGGAGAAATCCTCTTATTTGGAGAGTCACTACCGTTAAGTGTGAAACGAAAATATTTGGAGAGTCACTGCCGTTAAGTGTGAGACGAAAATATTTGGTTCCCATCGCCGTTAAGTATGGGACTAAAAGGGCGAAGTTGATACTTTGCCCTTTTAGTTTTATACAGAGGAGATTATATGGAATTATACGAAGTAACAGTCGATTATGTAGAATATTTAAGAAAATTTGAACCAAAGAAAATTCTATCTGTAGCAGACGGAAAAGATAAAAGAAAATTTTTAGGTGTTATCATTCAAAAAAGTGGTTTTAATTATGTTATACCATTAAGTTCACCTAAATATAAAAAGGACTATGAGATTGAGGATTATGATGGAGAGCATCTGCCAAATGATTTTTCCTTTGGCAAATATGAAGATCGCATTCATCTGTTAAAAAAAACAACTGTTCCGGTTGTGTATATGTATGAGGAAACTAGTAAAGGTATAGATTTTTTTGGTAAGTTGCAATGTAATAATATGATACCAGTGCCGATAGAAGAAATAAAGAAGGTTGATATTGATGGAATGACGGACCTTGCATATAAGTCGTTGCTTCAAAAACAAATTGTATATTTAAGAAAAAACAAAGATGTAATAATAAAAAAACATGCAAATGTTGTGTACGTTAATCGAAAACAGGGTAGGATGGATATAGGTTACATAAAATTTGCCACTCCGGATTTTGAATTGCTAGAACAAAAATGCAAGGAATGGGAAAATAATAAATAATACAGTTATGGTAGGTTTGGCGACCTATCGGCATTGCCTCTGCTTTATGCAGAGGTTTTTTGTTTCTGTAAGCTATTGCCATATTGCTATTGCCTAAGCAAAACTCGAAATTGTACTTGTTCGAAAATCCTCAGTGACAAAGCCATTTTCAGTGTGATATTATTATACTGCAAAGAGGATGCAATTCGCAAGCAGCAGGAAGGTGCCTTTCGTAAGGTGATGATATTAGTGCCCTCTGATGTAGGCATATTCAAAAAACTATTATTGAGTAAAAAGCAGGCTAAAATCAAATTAACATTTAGAGATGGACATATAGAAATTAAAGAATGGAATGCAAGGTCGTTTACAGAAAAATCAGATGTATTGAATAATATTAGGTCGAAGACTTGGTGGAGAGAAAAGGATTCGCTAGGTATAATTAAGGTTGAAGTAACCATAGTATAAAGATGATTTATATACTAATAAGGGGCATCGTGAAATACGACCTCCCTATAAATAAAGGGGTTAATGAAACGTGACCTCCTTACTGAACAAAGAAAAGGGAGTGAACACGCTGAACAATCAGCGGATTCACTCCCAATATTTTATTTATGACGTTTTTGCTTGTGTGGTTTTTTCAAAGAGATCAACAGAACGTCTAACCATCTTTTCAGTATCATGCACGTAGGTCTGCAATGTTAGCCTGTAAACGATATCAGCGGTATTTCGATTGTATGAAAGCTATTGTAAAAAATGATGCAACATG